>Ga0207863_100019_pt1 | contig 209460 bp, 185 predicted proteins | sample CeladaPassaD2F12_FD_187497 | JGI IMG/M metagenome (GOLD analysis project Ga0207863, IMG submission 187497) | Cellulose-adapted microbial communities from the Joint BioEnergy Institute, USA - Passage D2F12 (SPAdes) (version 2) | ecosystem: Engineered > Bioreactor > Continuous culture >... | reverse complement strand
CAGGTCGGCACGCCGGAGGAAATTTACCTGAGGCCGCGCACCCTGTTCGTGGCCATGTTCGTCGGGGAAAACAATCTGTTCCGGAAAGGCGGGACCACCGTCGCCGTCCGGCCGGAAAACATCCGCATCGTGCCGGAAAGCGCGCTGGCGGAGGAAGAACGCGCGTCGCGGGCAGCGGTTGAACCGGTGGCCGTCGGCGCGGCCGCGGGAGCCGCGGCTGCGGGGGCCGCCATGGGCGGCGCAGGCGCGGGGGCCGCTGCCGCGAACGGCCCGGCGTTCGCCGCGGTTGCACGCGGCGTATCCGCCGTCGGCATGGCCGCGAACGGCGCGGCTGCGGGCGTCACGGCGGCCGGGGCCGTGCCGGGCGCTCCGGCGGCGGGACGGCCGGCAGCGGACGGCACGGGAGATTATGGCGGCGCCTTCGGCACGGTGCAGGACATCGTGTTCGTGGGCGGCCTGCGCAAGACGTTTGTCCGCGTGGACGCCGACGAGCCGCTCGTCTCCGGCGTCCTGCCCTTGTACGACGACGCGGAGTCGGTCTATCCGTCCGGCCGCGACCGGCGCATCGTCATTTCCTGCGACACCGCCGGCTCGCGTCCGCCCCTGCGGAAAGGCGAGCGCGTCGCGATCCGCTGGGCGCCGGAGCATGAGGTGACGCTTAGTTGCTGAGAAGGGGCGGCTTTTTCGCTTTTTTCCCGTTGGCCTGGATGATCCTTTTTTTTGTGGTGCCGACCTTTCTCGTCGTGCTTTTGTCATTCCGGGAACGCGGTACGCTCGGGGAAATTTTGCCGGGTTACACCCTGGAACATTACCGGCGGCTGGCCGACCCCCTGTACATGGGCATCCTGCTGGATTCGCTGATCGTGGCGGTGGTCGTCACCCTGCTCTGCCTGGCGCTTGGCTATCCCCTCGCCTACCACATTTCCCGGCAGAGCCGCCGAAGCCAGCGGGTGTGGCTGTTTCTCGTCATCCTGCCGTTCCTGATCAACTTTCTGATCCGGTCGTACGCCTGGGTCATTTTGCTGCGCGCGCAGGGCGTGGTGAACACGGCGCTGATGAAACTGGGCCTGATCTCGCAGCCGCTGCCGCTTCTGTACAACGACGGCGCCGTCCTGCTCGGCATGGTGTACGGCCTTTTGCCTTTTATGGTGCTTCCCGTGTACATCTCGCTGGAACGGCTGGACCGGCGCAAGCTGGAAGCGGCCTACGACCTCGGGGCGACGCCGCTGCGCGCCTTTTGGCATGTGACGCTTCCACTTACGATGCCCGGGGTGCTGACGGGCGCCACGCTGGTGTTCGTCTCTTCCTCCGGCATGTTCGTCGTGCCGGAGGTGATGGGCGGCGCGCAGTCCGCCCTGATCGGCAACGTCATCCAGAACCAGTTCCTCTCCGCGCGGAACTGGCCGTTCGGCTCGGCGATGTCCGTGATCCTGACGCTGGTGTCGCTGGCGATGATCACCCTGATGTACCGGGCTTTCCGCACGGCCGGCGGAAAGGAGCAGGCCTGAAATGGCAAGCAACGTGTACCGCAGGGCCGTCGCCGCGTACTCCGTCGCCATGCTGGCCGTGCTTCACGCGCCGCTCGTGGTGCTTATCGCCTATTCATTCAACGATTCCCGCATCAACGCGGCCTGGTCGGGCTTCACCTGGAAATGGTACGTGTCGCTGCTTGGCAACGAACGCGTGCTGGAAGCCCTCGGCAACAGCCTGACCATCGCCGCGGCTTCCACCCTGATCGCCGCCCTGCTCGGCGTGCCGGCCGCCGTCTGGCTGCACCGGCGCAAGCGGCAGGCCCTGTGGAGCGGGCTGTTTTACCTGCCGCAGCTGATGCCGGATATTTTTATGGGCCTCGCGTTGCTCATTCTCTTTTCCCGGCTTTCGATCCCGCTGGGCAAATGGACGGTCATCGCCGCGCACGTCACCTTTTGCGTGCCGGTGGTGGTATTGTTCGTGCTCGCGCGGCTGTCGGGCATCGGACGGGAACTGGAGGAGGCGGCTTCCGATCTCGGGGCGACGCCGCGGCAGACGTTTTTCCGCGTGACGCTTCCGCTCCTCGTTCCGGCGATCGTTTCGGCGATGCTGCTTTCGTTCACGATGTCGCTGGACGATTTTGTCATCACGTTTTTCGTCGCCGGACCGGAATCCACCACTCTTCCTTTGTACATCTACGGCCTGGTCAAACGCGGCGTTTCGCCGGAAGTCAACGCGCTTTCCGCGCTCATGGTCGCCGTCACCGTCCTGCTGCTTGTGGGCGCGGAACTGGTGCGGCGGCGCGGCGAAACAGCCGCACGGGCCGCTCAACCTACAAGAAAGGAGACCTGATGATCCGTTGGGGAAAACATCGTTTGTCGCAAAGCCGCTCACGGCGACGGTCCTGGTGATGGTGTTGGCGCTTGTGCTGACCGCATGCGGCGGGGGGGCCAAACAGACGCTGAACGTGTTCAGCTGGACGGACAATTTTGACGAAGAGGTGCTGGAGTCGTTCGAAGAGCAGTTTGACGCCAAAATCAACTACAACACCTATTCCAGCAACGAAGAGCTGCTGGCGAAACTGCAGGCCGGCGACAGCCAGTACGACATCATCCAGCCGTCCGACTACATGGTCGGCACCATGATCGAGCTCGGCCTGCTGGAGAAACTGAACAAGGATAGCATCCCGAACGCGGCCAACATCGTGCCGACGTTCTCGGCGCCGCCCTTCGACCCCACCGGCGAGTATTCCATCGTCTACACCTGGGGCGTGACGGGCATCGCCTACAACAAAAAATATGTCACGGACGTGATCGACAGCTGGGAAGACCTGTGGAACCCGGCCTACAAAGGCAAGGTCGTGCTGCTGGACGACTCGCGGGAAGTGATCGGCATGGCGCTGATCAAAAACGGCTTCTCCAACAGCACGCAAAATCCGGACGAGCTCCGGAAGGCCGTGGACGACCTGAAGGCGCTGGTGCCGAACGTGCTGGCCTTCGACACGGACAACATCAAGCAGAAGTTCATCGCCGAAGAAGTGTGGATCGGCACCCTGTGGTCGGGCGACGCGGCGTTCGTGCAGGCGGAAAATCCCGACGTGGAATTCGTCGTGCCGAAGGAAGGCGCCACCATCTGGGCGGACACCGTCGCGATCCCGAAAGGGGCCAAGAACAAGGAGCTCGCGGAGAAGTTCATCAACTACCTGTTCGAGCCCGAAGTGAGCGCGAAAAACTTCGAGTCCATCGGCTACGGCGACCCGAACGAGAAGGCCCGCCCCTTCCACAGCGAGGAGTACCTGGCCAACAAGACGATCTTCACCAGCGACGAGGATCTGGCCCGGACGGAGTGGCTCGTGGACGTCGGTGACATGCTGCAGGAGTACGACCGCTACTGGACGGAGCTGACGAGCGGACACTGAGCGGCGACGGCCGCCCGCCACACGCCGCACACCGCACACCGCACGCCGCCCGATAGCCGACAAAAAACCGACTTGCAGACGAAAAACCCGGACTGAAGCCGAAACGCCCGTGCGACGCACGGGGGCGGCGGCTCGTGTCCGGGTTTTTCACACATATCTGTCGGCAACCGGCATCATCGTACCGAGAGACGGCTGTCCCGCGACGCCGAGAGACGGAAAATTCGTCTCTCGGACGTGTTTCAGGTATCCCCGCGACTCCGAGAGACGGGAAAACCGTCTCTCAGGTGTGTTGCGGGCGCTCCTCCGACCCCGAGAGACGGAAAAACCTTCTCTCAGGCGTGTTGAGGGCACACTCCCGACCCCGAGAGGCGGAAAAACCGTCTCTCAAGCGTGTTGAGGGCGCACTCCCGACCCCGAGAGACGGAAAACGGTCTGACCCCCTAAGTTTGGACACTATCGTAGTAAAGCACTTTGTTTCACAGTCATGCTGCAATTCTCGGGGGTTGGATCACTCCAGCCGTCACCAACTCCAGGTATTCCGTCGGGGGTAAATCCTTCAGGCTTCCATGCAGCCGCTCGGTGTTGTAAAACCGGATAAACCGGTCTACTTCTTCAAAGGCTTGCTCAAACGTTTCAAAACAGTTCCACCTCAGGCACCCGTTCCAGGATGCTGTGGAACGATTCAATGTAGGCGTTCTTGTTCGGCAGCTTGTTCGGAATGCGTTCATGCTTCAGGTTCATTTGCTGACAGAACTCGTAAAACTCCTTGCTCTTAGACTGCGGACCATTGTCCGTCCGGATCACCAGCGGATGCTGTTGCCCATGCACATTCCGTTTCAGCAGCGCCTTCTGCACCGCCTTGACCACCTGCCAGGTGTGGCAGACTTTGTCCACGTGATACCCGACAATCTGCCGGTCAAACACATCGATGATGCTAGCCACATAAAAATGCCGTTCCAGTCCCGCCAACATAGCCATACTTGATGTCCGACTGCCACAACTGGTTGGGAACGGTCACCACCCGATTGCGGGCCACTTTTCGCGGCACCGGCTGCTTGATCTGCCGCTGGGGAAGCAAACCCCCCAACTCCTTGCATAGCCGATGCACTTTTTTCTTATTGATCACCAGGCGGTATTTGCGACGCAACTGCTTAGTCAGCTTCCGTTAGCCACTGGCGTGATGCGGGCCTTGAAGCAACTGCCGAATGCAGGCTTTGATGCGGGCGTCCGGCACACGATGTCCGTCCTGGTCACGGGAGTATCCGGGAATCGGCCGGCCGCCGCCGGTAGCGATCCGGCGCTGCGGGTGTTTCCGGTGCCAGTAGTAAGGCAATCAGCCGCTTTCCGAACGCTCCAGCACATCCCTAAGCCTGCCGTTTGTCTGTCGGATCCAACGTTTGGCCGTTTCCAGATCGACGCCTTTCAGCTTCATGATGATGGCGAGTTTGACATCGCCGCCGGACGCTTCCATCAGCTTTTCCGCTTCCTCATAGCCGACATTCGTCACTTCCATGATGATATTTTTGGCGCGTTCCCTGAGTTTGCTGTTCGTGGCCTGCACATTCACCATCAAATTCCGATACACTTTGCCGAGCCGGATCATGGAAGCCGTAGTCAGCATATTCAGGACCATCTTCTGCGCCGTTCCCGCTTTCAGGCGGGTCGAGCCCGCCAAAATTTCGGGGCCCACGACGACATTGATCGTCACGTTGGCGATCCCGCTCATTTCCGAGTGGCTGTTGCAGGAAAGGAAAATGATGCGGGCCCCCGACCGATGCGCCTGATGCATGGCTCCCTTCACATAGGGCGTTCTGCCGCTGGCGGCAATCCCGACCACCACGTCGCCTTTCCGTACCCCTCTCGCCATGACATCCCGCACGCCCATTTCGTAATCGTCCTCGGCACCTTCGACAGCGCGCACGATGGCCTCCGGTCCCCCCGCAATAACAGCCTGGACCAGTTCCGGTTCGGTGCCAAACGTCGGCGGACATTCCGAAGCATCCAATATGCCCAGCCTTCCGCTTGTGCCGGCGCCGAAGTAATAGAGCTTTCCTCCGTTTTCCAGCGAATCGACGATCAAGTCCACCGCTTCCGCGATCCGGGGCAGTTGTTTCTCCACCGCGTAAGCTACTGTCTTATCTTCCTCGTTCATCAACCGGACAATTTCGAGGGAAGACATCCGATCCAGGTCGAGCGAATCCCCGTTGATTTGTTCGGTCTCCCATTGGTTATACGGCATAAGGTTCAACTCCAGTTCCGGTCATTTCGCGGGGGTTGCGATTCCCCCGGCATCGTCAACTTTTCTTCGTTCGGTTGACGGCAAGTCTCGTCTTTTCCAGAAGCGGAATGACTTCGTCCTTCCGGCTGCTTGCGATCGTGATAAACAGAATGTCAATCACGTTCAACTGCGCAATCCGGGAAGCCATGGCTCCGCTTCGGATGCTTTGCTCCGCCGAGCTGACGAACAGCTTGATGTCCGCCAGCTCATTGACGGGGAACTTCCCGAACTTGGTCAGCGTGATGATCGTGGCCCCCTGCTGTTTGGCTTCTTTTATCGACTCCACAATTTCGACCGTTTGGCCCGAGTAGGAAACGCCGAACGCCACGTCGCCGGGACCGAGATTGACCGCCGCGGTCAGCTGTCCGTGGAAATCCGGGTAAGCTTCGCACCAACAGCCGATTCTCACCAGCTTCTGCCGCAAGTCTTCCGCGATGATGAACGAGGCGCCCATCCCGAACACGGCGACTCTGCGGGCATGCGACAACGCGTCGGCGGCTTTCCGCACTTCTTCCGCCGACAACACCGTAAGGGTGTCGTCAATGGACTGTTTGTTATTGTTGCTGATCGACTGCATCAACTGTTCAAGCGGTCCTTCCATCCGGATTTCCTCGTAACCGCCCGACAGCTGTGAAGAGGCAAGATCACCCGCCACCCGCAATTTGAGATCCTGGAAGCCTTTCATGTTCAGCCGCTGACAGAGCCGGACGATTGTCGCTTCGGACACTCCGCTTAATTCGGCCAGCTTCTGGATGGAAATCGACACGATTTCGTGGGGATTGGCCATGATGTATTCCGCGACTTTCCGTTCGGACGGCTTCAGTTGTTCCAGCATCTCCTTTAAAGCCAACAAACCGCCGCTGACCATGGTGACTACCCCTTTCCCTCCAACAAACAGGATACGTGGTGGCCTTCTTCGATCTCCGCCAATGCCGGAGTCTTCGTTTTGCACTCTTCGATACACATCCTGCAGCGGGGATGGAACGCACAACCCGACGGAGGACGGACCGGGTTCGGCGGTTCGCCTTCGAGCATCACTCTTTCCCTTCTGACATCGGGATCGGGCACGGGAATCGATGACAACAGCACACGGGTGTACGGATGCCGCGGGTTGTTGAAGAGGGTATTTTTGTCGGCGATTTCCACGATTTTGCCGAGATACATCACCGCCACGCGATCGGAAACGTGCTTTACGACGCTAAGGTCATGGGAAATGAACACGTACGACAGACCGAATTCCTGCTGCAGATCCTTGAGCAAATTCAAAATTTGCGCCTGGATCGAAACATCCAGCGCGGAAACCGGCTCATCGGCGACAATCAGCTTCGGATTCAGCATCAGCGCTCTGGCGATGCAGATTCGCTGGCGCTGACCGCCGGAAAATTCATGCGGATACCGATCCAACTGGCTGGCCGACAGTCCGACCTTGACCATCATCCGTTCGACCCGTTCCTTCCGTTCCGCGGCGTCGCCGATTCCGTGAACGACAAGCGGTTCCATCAAAATTTGCCGAACCGTCCTGCGGGGGTTGAGCGAAGCGTACGGATTTTGAAAAATGATTTGGAGATCCTTGCGTATTTCCCTCAGCCGCGCTGCGTTCATGCGCAGCAGGTCCTCTCCTTCGAACAGCACCTGCCCGGCGGTGGGCTCGACCAGCCTGAGCAGGCAGCGTCCCACCGTCGATTTGCCGCAGCCGGATTCGCCGACGATGCTTAACGTTTCCCCCTTGAATACGGTCAGGCTGACGCCGTCGACCGCTTTCACCGGATCGCCTTTCCCGAACAGCCCTTTCCTGACCGGGTAATATTTTACCAAATTTTTCACTTCCAGAAGCGCCTGTTTCACCCTCCAAGCCCCCTTTCGGCGTACAGCCAACAGCGGCAGCGGTGCCCGCCGTCACCCGTCACCGGAGGTGAAGCCGAACAGATTTCCATCGCCTTGTCGCATCTGGGAGAGAAACGGCAACCTTCCGGCATTTCGCCCAAGGAAGGCACGTTGCCGGGAATCGGCTCAAGCCGGTCCTTGTCGGAATCCAGATCGGGCTTGGATTTGAGAAGCCCGATCGTGTACGGATGCTTGGGATAACGGAACAGCGACCTCACGTCCGCTTCCTCCACAATCTCCCCGGCATACATGACGATGACCCGGTCGCACATTTCCGCCACCACGCCCAAATCATGGGTAATCAGCAGCACCGAGGTGCCCTGCTCCTTGCAGATGGTTTTCAACAGCTGCAGAATTTGCGCCTGAATCGTGACATCCAGGGCCGTTGTCGGCTCATCGGCAATCAAAAGCTTTGGACTGCAGGCCAGGGCCATCGCGATCATGGCACGCTGCCGCATCCCGCCGGACAATTGATGGGGGTACGACGAGCCGATCTCGTCGGGTCTTGGTATGCCGACTTGCCGGAGAAGCCGGATCGTTTCCCGTTTCGCTTCGACTTTGGACATTTTTTTGTGCCGCACGAGCGGTTCGCTTACCTGTTGGGCGACGGTTTGCAAAGGATTCAACGCCGTCATCGGTTCCTGGAAGATCATCGCGATTTCGTTGCCGCGGATGCTCCGGATCTCCTTCTCGGACAGCCGCAACAAGTCTTTGCCTTCGAAACGTATCGTTCCCGAAATTCGGGAGCTTTTGCCGAGCAAACGAAGAATGGACAGGCTGGTCACGCTCTTGCCGCAACCGGACTCTCCCACGAGCCCCAGAATTTCCCCGGGTTCAAGTCGAAAGCTGATGCCGTTTACGGCGTTAAACCGTCCGGCATCGCTTTGAAAATCGATTCGCAGATCGGAAACTTCAAGCATTGGAAGCATGCGGATTACTCCTTGCCGGATTTGAACAGCGATGTAACCAACCAGTGTTTCTGCTTCATTCTCCATTCCCGGATCCCGTCCCCCACATCGGGACGAGTCCGATTGGTCAGCGCGATGTAGGTCCACTCGTTTTCCCTGGAGAACAGGATAAATGTACCGGTGAACCCGGTATGTCCGTAAACCGACCGGTCGTACATTTCCCAGCCCAGCCCCCGGCGCACGGACCTGCAAACCTTTTGCGGACTACAGGCCAACCCCGCCAGTTCGGGAGCGATCCAGTTCCCGTCCCGCCAAATGCGCATATATTGAAACAAATCGCCCAGGTTGCTGAACAATCCCGCATGGCCGCTTACACCGCCCAATCCGTGGAAAGCGTTGCAATCGTGAACATCGCCTCTTATCGTCGTTTCCCGCCACGCAAATCGCTCGATGTGTTCTTTTCTCAATTCGAAGCTGCCTTCCGGCAGTCTGCGCTGCTCATATTGCTCCGCGTAATCCTCGGCCATTTTTCGTTCAAACCGATTGCCTTCCTCGGTAGGGGCAATGACGCGCTGTTTTGTTTCCGCCGGGTTGTAATCGGTGTTTCTCAGCCCGAGCGGCGCAAGGATTCGCTCGCGCACAATGTGCTGCAGTTCGTTGTCCCAGATTCGCTCAAGCATAAAGCCGAGAAGCATGAATCCCAGATCGCTGTAAACCACGCGCAGTCCCGGTTCGCAGAGCAGCGGCTCTTTTCCGATCGCCTCGAGATAGGCGTCCCTGCCTTTCAATCTGATAAAATAAGGCCGCCATGCCGGCAAACCGGAGCTGTGCGTCAGCAAGTGAAAGACGGTGATTTTGCTTTTCCGGTTGTCGCCACCGGAACGGACCAATTCCGGAAGCACGTTCTCCACCGGCGTGTCGAGACCGATTTTCCCGGACTGCACGCTAAGGAGCACGAGCGGCAGGGTGGCGACAACCTTCGTCAGGGAAGCCAAGTCGTACAGGACTTGTTCCGAACTGTTGATGGCAGCCGTGACGGGAGGCGCATCGCCCATTTGCAATCCGGCCGCTCCGCCAGAAAATACGCGATTCCCGACGCCTTCCTCCAGCGAAGCGGCCAACAACCGATGCCCAGCCGCAGAATCCGTCATTCCGCCACCTCTATTTACCCGCCTGATGTTTCGGATCCAGAATATCGCGCAAGGCGTCGCCGAACAAATTGAAGGCCAGAATCGTAACGGTCATCGCCGCGCACGGCCAGAGGACCATGCCGGGGGCCAATTCCATAAACCTGCGCGCTTCCGCGATCATTCCTCCCCACGACGGATCGGGGGGCTGGACGCCGAGTCCGAGAAAGCTCAGGATCGATTCCGTCAGGATCGCCCCCGATATGGCGATCGACGATTGCACGAGGAGCGGGGCGCTCACATTGGGGAAGATTTCCCGGAACAGAATGCGGGGGGTCCGGGCACCGATCGCTCTGGCGCTTTCGACATAATCCAGGTTTTTGACCGACAACACGGCCCCCCTTACCGTCCTCGTGAATACGGGGATGTTGACGACGCCGATCGCCACGATCGTCTTGTACGTCCCCGGACCGAGCACGGCCACGACGGCGAGCGCGAGCAATATCTCCGGGAACGCGAACAAGACATCCATGATCCGCATGATGACCGCATCGACGATTCGGCCGAAGTATCCGGCCAAAAGGCCGAACAGCGCGCCGAAGAACGCGCTGATCGCTACGGAGGATACTCCCACCGTCAGAGAAACCTGAGCGCCATAAATCACTCTGCTCAGCAGGTCCCGGCCGAATTGGTCGGTACCCAGCCAAAAATCGGACGAGCTGCCTTCCAGTCGCCGTTCGTTGAACATCCGGGTCGGGTCCTCAGGCGCGATCACGGGTGCAAGCGCAGCAATGACGCATATGAAGACCAAACACGCACCGGAAATAACCGCCGTCTTGTTTCGCCAAAACCGGTGTCGAAAATTACTCATCTTCGGTGTTCCCCTTCGGCATCAATACTCGATCCGCGGGTCGATCATGGTGTAAACAAGATCGACGATCAAATTGACCAGAACAAAGACAAGCGCCACGAACAGCACGCCGCCCTGAACGACGGGGTAGTCGCGCAGCTGGATGCCGTCGAGGATGTATTGGCCCAAACCGGGAATCGAAAACAACCGTTCCACGACGACCGAACCCCCGAGCAGGTAACCGAACTGCATTCCCATCACGGTTACAATCGGTATCGCCGCGTTGCGAAACGCGTGGCCGAATAATACGACGGATTCGGGATTTCCTTTCGCCCTGGCGGTTCGGATGAATTCCTGGCTGAGCGTTTCCAGAAAGGCGGATCGCGTCATCCGCATCACCCCTGCGGCCATGACGACACCCAGCGTAATGGCGGGCAGGATCAGTTTTTGCAGCGATTGCGCCGGATTCTCCCACAGATGAATGAATTCGACCGGAGGAAACCATCCGAAGTAAAGGGAGATTACCAGCAAAAGCAGCGTGCCGATGGCGAAGTTCGGAACGGATATGCCCAGCAGGGCGAATAATCTGGCGCTCAGGTCCAAAGCCGAACCGGTCTTCACCGCCGACAAAATCCCGATCGGCACCGCAAGCGACCACCCGATGACCGCCGCGAGCAAAGTGAGCTGCAAGGTTACAGCGAAACGCTCGAGGATCTCCGGAAGAATCGGTTCTCCCGTCCGTATGGAAGTACCAAAATCGCCCCGCAGGATATCGGATATCCAATTCACGTATTGGACGGGCAGCGGTTTATCCAGGCCCATGCTCACGCGAAGCGCCCGGACCGCTTCATCGGTCGCGTCCGTTCCCAGCATGATCAAAGCGGGATCTCCCGGAACAAGATGCAGGATCAGAAAGACAACGACGGAGATCCCGAATAAAATCGGAAACAGAGTAAGCAAACGCTTTAAAATGTATGTCGTCATTTTACACTGGTTCTCATGATGGCGTAGGATTCTTCCGTTGCGGACGGCTCAAAGCCTTCCACACGATCGCTCACCGCATAGAAATACCGCGGCGATGCCAGGAACAGGTTCGGGGCGTCGCTGATCACCATTTTTTGCGCTTCCGCATAAAGGCTTTTCCGTTGTTCCAGATCGGTCGTTTCAAGCGCCTGTTGCACGAGCGCGTCGAACTGCGTATTCGAGTAATTCCAGACGTTCGCCCCGCCCTTCGTGGAGAAAAAGAACCGAAGAGACCGGTCGGGATCGTTCCCCGCCGTATTGCGCCCCACAAGCAGCGTCATGTCTTTCGATTTCCAGACTTCAATGTATTTGGCCCACTCCAGCTGTTCGACTTCCGCGTCGATGCCGATTTCCTTCAGCTGCTGCTGGATGATTAGCGCCGAATCCAGCATGTCCGGATAGGTGGAGGCCGTCTGGATGACCGTCTTGAACCCGTTCCCGTATCCGGCTTCCGCCAGCAACTGCCGGGCCTTTTCGACATCCCGCTGATACCCGATGAGCCCGGTCAAATCGATCGCATACGCCTTCTGGGCGGGTGAAATCGGTCCGGTCAGTTCCGCTTCTCCTTTCCAAACCACGTCCACAATCGCCCTGCGGTCAACCGCGTAACTGATCGCCTGCCGGACGCGCACGTCGTCAAACGGTTTTTTGTTCACGTTGATCCCCAGGTAACCGTAGTCCATCGATTGATAGCTTTTGATCGAAAGGCTGCCGTCAATTTTCAGCAACTCGGCGGAATCCGCGGACACGGTGGTCAGATCGATACGGCCTGTGCGGATGGCCGCCAATCGTTCGGCTTCGTCCTTCATGATGCGAAAAGTCACGATATCGACTTTCGGATATTCGGGCATGAAGTATTCCGGGTTCTTTTCAAGTTTGATGGTCGTGCTGTCAACGGATACCACTTTGAACGGACCGGTGCCGACCATTTCCGTATTCAGATCGGCGACCTCCTTCGGAACGATCGCCGTGTAAGGGCTCGCGACATTCGCGAGCAGGGCGGAATCGGGATTTTTTAACCTGAACACGACGGTCGTCGCATCCGGGGTTTCAATGGATTCGACGCTGGTGAAAAATGACGCCGCCAAAGCTCCCGTATCGGGGTTGAGGATGCGTTCGAAACTGTACTTCACATCCTCGGATGTCATCGCGCGCCCGTTGTGGAACTTTACCCCTTCGTGCAGTTTGAACGTCACCGTTTTTCCGTCGGGAGCGACGGTCCATTCCCTGGCCAGATTCGGAACCACGTTCATATCCGAATCCATCTTGGTCAACGTATCGTAAACCAGGTTGTACACCCGCTTGCTGGACAAAGCCGGCACCAGGTGCGGATCAAAACCGACCGGGTCCTGATCGAGGGCGATCGACAGTTCCCTGGGTTCATTTGAAGCCGGGGTCGTCAGGTTTTCTTCGGTGTTTCGGGCTTCCCCGTTGTTGCCGCCACCGCTGTTTCCCGGGCTTGAGGACGAATTTGTACAAGCGGCAAGCACGGTTCCGAACAGCAGCATGATCGAAAGCAGTATCGCGCCTCTTTTCCTGAACATTTCATTTTTCCCCCTCATAACGTGATGTTTCCGAGAATGGCGGGATGCGACGCGCCCGTCGCCGTGATCAAATTGCCCGGTCTTCCCATCAGCGACTCGTGGCCCAAAACGGCAAAGGCGATCGCTTCCTTCGCGTCGACCGGTATGCCAAATTCCTCGCTCTTGTGCAGCGTGCAATTCGACGGCAATCGCTGTCGGATCATGGACATCAGGGTTTCATTGTGCGCTCCGCCTCCGGACACGATCACTTGTCTGATCTCGCATGTCGGAAAAACGAAATCCTCGTAAGATTTCACGATGGTATGTGCGGTCAGGGCGGTGGCGGAAGCCAGAATGTCCTCGAAAGAAAGCCCCATGCGCTCTCCTTCCGCGCGGAATGCGGCGGCGAAAGCGGAACCGTACACTTCCCTGCCCGTGCTTTTCGGCGGTTTGCGCACGAAGTACGAATCTTTGGCAAAAAATTTGTCCACCAGCGCCGCGCTGACTTTCCCCCGCGCCGCGATCGCCCCCCCTTCGTCACAGGAAACGGATCCTTGTGTATGTTCCCGGACCAGGGCATCCATCACCATGTTGCCCGGGCCGGTATCGTAAGCGAAAACCTGATCGGCGGAAGCGCCCGCGGGAATGACGGTGGCGTTGCCGATCCCGCCGATATTCTGGACGATGCGCCCGCACTCGTGGCTTCCGAAGATCAGGGCATCCAAATAAGGCACCAACGGAGCCCCTTCTCCTCCCGCCGCGATATCGGCCGCTCTCAGGTTGTGAATGACCGGAATGCCCGTCCGTTCCCGGACGATGGCCGGTTCCCCGATTTGCAGCGTCGCTCTGACCGGACGGCGGCCCGTCGGCGTTGGAAAATCACGAGGTGACGGTTCATGCCATATCGTCTGCCCGTGCATGCAAATGACATCGACGTCCGCGCTGCTCATGCCCTGCCTTTTCAACAGCTGCTCCGCCGCGTAGGCGAACCATTCCGAGATGCCGTAGCTGATCACCACCAATCGGTCAAGTTTGGCTTGTTCCTTTTCCGTGGAGCACAGGGAGATCAACAGATTCTTCACTTCATTCGAATAAGGGATGTAAACGAAATCGATCAGCTTGATCCGTTCGATCGATCCGTCTTCCCGGGCGGTCAAACGCACCAGCGCCGCATCCACGCCGTCCAAAGAAGTCCCAGACATGATGCCGATGATCGTTTTGGATGTTTTTTTACGGTAGGCGGACCAGATGTCATACGTACTTCGGATCAATATCCGTCCTCCTTCTCTCTGGTCTGAAAATCGGGACGTTTGAAAGCGAATTGCATTTTAATTGTATGTAATTTTATTTCCCTTTTCAATATTTATTTAAGAAATTTTGTTACATATTCTGACGTATTATCTGGTGATCCGCGTTCTTCGAGTCCATCGGCTACGGCGACCCGAACGAAAAGGCCCGCCCCTTCCACAGCGAGGAGTACCTGGCCAACAAGACGATCTTCACCAGCGACGAGGATCTGGCCCGGACGGAACGGCTCGTGGACGTCGGCGACATGCTGCAGGAGTACGACCGCTACTGGACGGAGCTGACGAGCGGACACTGAGCGGCGACGGCCGCCCGCCGTGCGACAGCAGACAGAGAACCGACTTGCAGACGAAAACCCGGACTTGAGCCGAAACGCCCGCGCGGCGTGCGGGGACGGCGGCTCGTGTCCGGGTTTTTTTCAAATGTCTGTCGGCAACCCGCCTCGAACCGAGAGACGGAAAAATCGTCTCTCAGATGTGCTTCGGGCATTCCTGCGACTCCGAGAGGCGGAAAAATCGTCTCTCAGATGTGCTTCGGGCATTCCCACGACTCCGAGAGGCGGAAAAATCGTCTCTCAGATGTGCTTCGGGCGTTCCCGCGACTTAGAGAGACGAAAAAACCGTCTTTCAGATGTGTTCCAGGCGCGCCGTAACTCCGGGAGACGGAACAACCGACTTTCACAGGTATACAGGGGGCATCCGCACAAAGCCCAAGTGCCTGTGCGCAGCTCCCCCCAGACATCATTGCGTCTGGTCAGCCCAAACGAAAAACTTCCACGGCGATCGTTACGATGGGTCGCGCGTGGAAGTCAGTTTTCAATCTGAAGCGGTCACGGAAGCTGCTGCCGGCTTCCGACGGATGCGGCGAAGGCGGCCAGCGCCTCCTGTCCGGCGGCGTGCAGATCCCGGCCGTCGCGGACTTCCCGCACGTAGCCGGCGCGGATGACGAAGTCGCCGAAGCGCTCGCCCGGCTGCCGCTCCGCCGCGTAGCGGCGGAAGATCGGCGCCAGCGTCTCCAGAATTTCCGTTTCGCCGATGTTTTCCTTGTACAGCACGTTCAGCCGGTCGCCTTCAAAGCTGCCGCCCAGGTACAGGTTGTACTTGCCCGGCGCCTTGCCGGTGAAGGCGATCTCTGCCAGCGCCGGCCGCGCGCAGCCGTTGGGGCAGCCGCTCATGCGGATGGTGATTTCCTCCTTGCGCAGGCCGGCTTCGTCAAGGAGCACTTCCAGTTTATCCAGCAGCTCCGGCAGGTACCGTTCCGCATCCGCCATCGCCAGGCCGCACGTGGGCAGGGCCACGCAGGCGATGGAATTGCGCCGCAGGGCGGAATGGTGCCGGCCGTCGGTCAGACCGTATTTTTCCACCAGGGCCTCGATCTTGCGCTTGTTGCGCGGAGACACATTGCCGATGATGAGGTTCTGGTTCGGCGTCAGGCGAAAATCCCCGGTGTGGACCTTGGCGATTTCCCGCAGGCCCGTCATGAGCGGATAGTCGTCCCAGTCCCGGATCCGCCCGTTCTGGATGAACAGCGTCAGGTGCCACTTGCCGTCCGTGCCCTTCACCCAACCGTAGCGGTCGCCGTTGTGCTCGAACCGGAACGGCCGCGGTGCCTCCAGTTCCCATCCCAGGCGCCGGTTCAGCTCGTCCCGGAACCATTCGACGCTGCGGTCGTCGATCGTATATTTCAGGCGGGCGTACTTGCGGATGGCGCGGTTGCCGTAGTCCCGCTGGATCGTGATGACCTTTTCCGCCACTTCAAGAATCTGCTCGGGACGGTGGAACCCGATCACCCGCGCGAGCTGCGGATACGTGAGCGGATCGCCATAGGTCATTCCCATCCCGCCGCCGACCGCCACGTTGAAGCCGGCAAGTTTCCCGTTTTCCACGATGGCGATAAACCCGAGATCCTGCGAAAAAACGTCCACGTCGTTCGAAGGCGGCACGGCGATGCCGATCTTGAACTTCCGCGGAAGGTACGTCGGGCCGTAGATCGGTTCCGTTTCGTCCTCGCTGTAGCCGCTCCCCTTTCGCTCCAGGCTTCCGGCGCCCGGAGCCGGGATGCGCGGATTTTTCACGCTGTCCTCGTCGCGGCTGTCCACGACTTTTTCCTCATCGAGCCAGATCTCATAGTAGGCCTTCGTTCTAGGCATGAGGTGCTCGCTCAGCCGTTTTGCCCATTCGTACACCTCTCCGTGCACTTCCGACTGGTGGGGGTTCGGGTTGCACATGACGTTGCGGTTCACGTCGCCGCAGGCGGCCAGCGTGGTGAGCAGCGCTTCGTTCACCTCGCGGATCGTCCGCTTCAGATTCCATTTCAGGACGCCGTGAAACTGGAACGACTGCCGGGTGGTCAGGCGCAGGGTGCCTCCCGCGTAGCGCCGGGCCAGATCGTCCAGGACCAGGTACTGCCCGGGCGTAACGATGCCGCCAGGCGCCCGCACGCGCACCATGAACTGGTAGGAAGGCTCGAGCTTTTGCCGCTCCCGTTCCAGGCGCAAATCCCGGTTGTCCTGCTGGTACGTGCCGTGAAACTTCAGCAGCCGGTCGTCCATCTCGGAAACCGAGCCCGTAATGCGGTTTTCCAGACTTTCCGGAATCGTTCCCCGCAAATAATTGCTTTCCAGCTTGATCTTTTCCACGTCGCTGGGCGGAAGGTTTTGCGACGCGGAAAGCCGATCCTGTGCCATTTATGGGTTCCCCCCTGCTTCACGAGGTCAATACACGTCGCGCTGATACCGGTTTTGCCGCTGCAGCTCGGCGAGGCGCTCCTCGGCCGCTTCCGCGCTTAGGCCGCCTTCCTTCTGCAGCACCGTGAGCAGCGCGGCATGGACATCGGGCGCCATGTTTTTCTCGTCGCCGCACACGTACACGTAAGCCCCGTCCTCCAGCCAGCGGTAGAGCTCCCGGCTTTGCTCGAGCATGCGGTGCTGCACGTACACCTTCTGTTCGGTATCGCGGGAAAAAGCCACGTCCATCCGGGTTAGCACGCCGTCCTTGAGCCAGCGCTGCCATTCCGTCTGGTACAGAAAATCCGTCAGGAACCTCCGGTCGCCGTAAAACAGCCACGATTTCCCGCCGGCGCCGATCGCCTCCCGTTCTTGCAAAAACGCCCGGAACGGCGCGACGCCCGTTCCCGGCCCGATCATGACGATCGGCGCGCCGGGATCCGCGGGCAGCTTGAAGTTGGGATTGTGGTGCACATACACCGGCACCGTGTCGCCCGGCTGCACCCGTTCGGCGAGCCAGGTGGAGCAGACGCCGTACCGGTCGCGACCGTGGGCGTGGTACCGCACCACCCGGACGGTCAGGTGCGCCTCGTCCGGGAACGCCTTCAGACTGCTGGCGATGGAATATTTGCGGGCCGGGATTTTGCGCAAAAGCGGCACCAGCTCCCGCACGGGCACGCCTTTCAGCCCGTGGTCACGGATCAGATCGAGCAGGTCCCGTCCCTGCAGGTATTCCCGCAGCTCCCGCTCTTTTCCGGCCTCAAGCAGTCCGCGCACGCTGCCGGCATCGAAGGTTTCCGCCACTTTTTCCAGCAGCGGTTTGGTCAGCACGGTGATTTCAAATTGCTTCAAAAGGGCTTCCCGCAGCGGCAGCTCTCCACCCTTGCCGTCCGCCGGCACCGGCTCATCCGCTTTCCAGCCCGCTTCCCGGATCAGTTCGTCCACGAGCTCCGGACGATTCTCGGGAATGACGGCCAGACAGTCGCCCGGTTCATATTCCAGGCCGGAATCGGCCAGCGACAGTTCGAGGTGGCGGGTTTCGCGGTCCGAGCCGCGGCCATTGAGGTTCAGGTTCTCGATCACTTCGGCGGGAAAAGGATTCGACTTCGAATAGGCCGGTTCCGTCGCGACCGCGGGAGAGGACGCCGGGGCGGCGGCCGGTGAACCGATTCCCGCCGCCGGTGCCGCCGGGGCAGCCGCCGCGGCGCCGTTGACCAGGCCGAATCCCGCCTGCGGAACCGCAAACGGCGCCAATCCCGCAGCCGCGCCGGGAACCGCCGTCGGCGCCGGGTACGCCGTCCACCCGGGATACGCGCCCCATCCGGGGATGACGGCAGGAGCCACCCCCCATACCGGGACAACGGGCACGAATCCCGGAGCCTGCACGCCCGCCAGCGCCAAGGCCGGGGTCACGGCGGCCGCCGAAAACGCCGCAGGCGCCAGGGGAGCGCTCGCCGACGCGGCAAGGCCGTTTACGGCCTGCCCGGCATCCGCCGCTGCAGCCGCGCCGTTCCCTTGCTGCTGCGCATCCGTCCCGGAGCCGGCCGGCGCGCCTGCCGCCGCCGCTTCCTCCAGCGCCTTCAGCGCCGAATCCATCCACGCGGCCGCCGGCTCCTCGAAGTCCACGTCGCAGTCGACGCGCGGAGCGAGCCGAACGCCGCCCAGCTCCTCCAGCCGCTGGTCGAAGTCCTTGCCGGTTTTGCAGAAAAATTCATAAGAGCTGTCCCCGAGCGCCAGCACGGAAAAACGCACCCCGTCCAGCTTCGGGGCCCGTTTGCCGTGCAGAAAATCGTAAAACGACCGGGCGTTGTCCGGCGGATCGCCTTCCCCGTGGGTGCTGACGATGACAAACAGGTTCCGGACGTTTTTCAGCTCCCCCGTCTTGAAGGCGTTCATCGCGGACAGCGTGACTTTGTAGCCCCGCTCTTCCAGCTTCGCGGCAAATGTTTTGGCGAGTTTCTGGCTGTTGCCGGACTGGGAGCCGAACAGCACCGTCGCTTCCCGCGGCGCCGCGCCGGAAGCCGCACCGTTCGTCCCGGCGGATGCGGCCGCCGGTTTATCCGGCACCGAGGCGGCGGCGCCCGCCGGTGCTCCCGGCGCAGGCACCTGGGGCCAAGGCGCGCCTCCCGCCAAACCCGTGGCCGCCGGCAGCGGTCCCCCCTGCACCGCGCCCGCCGCGGCCAAATATCCGCTCAGCCACATCCGCTGCGCTTCCGTCAGCGTGGGCAGCAGCAAATTCAGCAAATTCGTCTGCTCCTGCGTGAACGGACCGTTGTTTTGAAGCAGCAATCCTCTCCACCTCGTCTGTGCCGTTGAAGTGCCTTTTTCGCATTTTAATTCTGATTATTCCTATAAGAATTATATAATGCATCATCAAACTATCATACTTGACGGCCCCCGGTCAATAAGCCGGTCAAAAAAACTGTCGGACAAACGGCGAGAAAAATCCAAAATGAAAAAAAGCGCTCTGCCTTTGAAAGGCAAAGCGCTTCCGTGACGGGTGCGGTTCACGTGCGGATCGTGTACGCCCCGTCCGTTCCGGCCGAAGCCGTCCGCCGGAATCCCGCCGCCGCTCCTTCATCCAGCATCACCACCAGATCGGGGTGAAGCTGCAGCAGGGAAGCCGGGCATTCCGTCGTGATCGGCCCGGTCAGCGCCCGATGGACGATGTCCGCCTTGTCCGCCCCCTTGACGACCAGCAGGATGGTCACGGATCGGAAGATGGCGCCCAGCCCCATGGTGACGGCCCGGGTCGGCACCTCATCCGGCGAGCGGAAAAAACGGGCGTTGGCCTCCCGCGTTTTCGGGTGCAGGACGGCCACGTGCGTTTTGCCGTGCAGCGCCGGTCCCGGTTCGTTGAAACCGATGTGCCCGTTGTGGCCGATGCCGAGCAGCATGAGGTCGATCCGGCCGGCATCCTGGAGCAGGCGCTCATACCGTTCGCATTCGCGGTCCAGGTCCGCCGCGTTGCCGTCCGGGATGTGCGCGCGCTCCGGCGGAAGGTCGATGTGGCGAAACAGATGCCGATTCATGTAACTGTGGTAGGATTCCGGATGATCCGGCGGCAAGCCGACGTATTCGTCGAGGTTGAACGTGGTGGCCCGCGCAAAGCTGACCTCCCCCCGCCGAACCGCCGCCGTCAACTTTTCGTAGATGCCGACCGGCGTTCCGCCGGTGGCCAGGCCGAGCACCGCGTCCGGCTTTTGCTTCAGCAGCCGGACGATCGTTTGCGCCGCTGCTTCGTGCAATGGTTCCTCGTTCGCGAAAATGTGGATCTTCAAGCCGTATGTTCACCCCTTGCTCTTGCTGCGAGGGCGCTGCCGATCACGCCCGCTTCGTCCGTCCATCGGGCCGCGGTCACCTTCACTTTTTCGGCGCACAGCGGATGCACCCGGTCCTGCAGTGCCCGCCGCAACGGAGACAGGAGCCGTTCGCCGGCGCGCGACACGCCGCCCCCGATCACGATCACGTCCGGGTCCAGCAGCGCGGCGGCGACGGCGAGCGCGCTCCCCAAGGCTTGTCCTGTTCGCTCGAACACTTCGGCGGCCACCGCGTCGCCCAGGTCCGCCGCCCGGGCTACGTCTTCCGCCGTCATGGTCCGCCCCTCGTCCTGCGGACGTCCGGGAAACCACTCGGCGAGCACGCTTCGCTTCCGCCGCATCAGCGCCTGCGCCTGCCGCACGATGCCGCCCGCCGACGCCAGCGTCTCCAGGCAGCCTCTCATTCCGCAGCCGCACGCATAGCGATTTCCTTCCACTTTGACATGCCCGATTTCGCCGGCCAGATCGCCGCCCTGCAAAACACGGCCGCGATGCACAACGGCGCATGCCAGCCCGGTGCCCACGGCGACGACGAGCGCCGTGCCGCATCCCGCCGCCGCGCCGGCGGCGGCCTCGCCGTAGGCGTACATCCGCACGTCGTTGTCCACAATCACGGGGACGCCCAGCAGCGCGCCCAGCCGTTCGGCGAGCGGAAAGTCCCGCAGCCGGAGATTGGCCGCATGCCGGACCACGCCCCGCCGGACGTCCAGAAACCCGGGGATGCCGACGCCGACCGCGCGCAGCGCGCCCGACTCCGCCGCATGCGGAAAGCCCGCTTCCGGCAGGCGGACCGTCAGGAGCTCGCGCACCATTTCCGACAGCTGCCGCACCAGCGTCTCGCCGCCGGCGGTTTCCGTCCGCTGCCGGACAGCGGCGATCAGGCGGCCTTCCGCGTCCGCCGCGCCAGCCGCCACGTTGGTTCCGCCGACATCGATACCCACATGCACCGCTTCGTCAGCCATGAACCCGCACTCCCCTGACATACGTGCGGACCACCGACAAATCCGGTCCGAGCGCGACCAGATCGGCGTCTTTGCCGACCTCGATGGAACCCTTGCGGTCGTCCGCGCCGATTTGCCGGGCGGGATTGATGGTGAGCGCCGGAAGCACCTCGGCCAGCGTCAGGCCGGTGAACGCCACCGTCTGCTTTAGCGCCCGGTCCATCGTCAGGCAGCTGCCGGCCAAATTCCCGCCGTCTCGCAGGACCGCCTTGCCCTCCTTCACCGTCACGGGCAGGCCGCCCAACTGGTAGCCGTCTCCGTCCGGCATGCCCGCCGCCGCAATCGCATCCGTCACCAGCGCGATCCGGTCGCGCCGTTTGGCCGCAAACACGAGCCGGACCACATCCGGATGCACATGGAATCCGTCGCAGATGAGCTCCACCGTCAATTCGTCGCGGAGCAGCGCGGTGCCGGCGATGCCCGGCTCGCGATGGTGCAGCGGGCCCATGGCGTTGAACAGATGGGTGACGTGCGACGCCCCCGCTTCAATCGCCCGCCGTACCGTCTCCGCGTCGGCTTCGGAATGGCCGATGGACACCGTGACGCCGCGCTCGCGCAGCATGCCGATCCCGCGCAGCGCGTCGCCGCATTCCGGCGCCAGCGTCACCAGGCGCACCGACCCGCGGCTGCGCTCCAGCAGCTCTTCCATTTCCTCCCGGTCAAACGGCCGGATGAGCGCCGGATTTTGCGCACCGGCGCGCCGCGGATTGATAAACGGCCCTTCCAGATGAATGCCGAGCACCTCCGCGCCGCCCGCCGCGACGCCACGCTCCATCGCGCGCGCGACGCCTTCGGCCGCCCGGGCGAGCTCGTCCCGCGGCGCCGTCATCGTGGTGGCGAGCCAGGACGTCGTCCCGTGCGCCGCGTGAAACCTCGCAATGCGCCCGATGGCTTCTCCGTCTTCCGCCGCCTCCATCACGTCAGCCCCTCCGCCGCCGTGCACGTGGACGTCGACGAAACCGGGCACGAGGGCAAGGCCGCCGGCGTCCCACACGTCATCGGCGCCGTCCGGCGCCGGCGGGGGCTCCTCCGGCCCGCAAATGCGCGCGATCCGCCCGCCGGAGACGTACACCGAACCGCCCTCCAGCACCCGGTCGGGCAAATAGATGTCGGCGTTGCGGATCCACAAATCGTTGAACCGTCTCATCCTTTTGGAACCTCCGTCATTCCGTGCCCGAACGGATACCGGTCGGACAGGGTGACCGGCAGGCGGCCCAGGGCCGGCCCCTTCCCGGCCAGCACTTCGGCTGCCGCTTCCATCATGCGGGGGGTGTTCTCGTAACAGGCCACGTAGGCGTGCACCTCGGGAAACGCGAGCAAATCGTACGGATTGCGGAGCGCCGCCGCCGTCACCGTCACCCCTTCGAGGTCCAGCAGCCGGCGCACCAGCTCGATTTGTCTCTCCGCAAAGGAAGCGTTGTACGTCCCGACCACCACCTGCAGGCATGTCCGGCCGTCTCCCGGCTCCCCGTTGGCGGCGCGCCCGCGAGCCTCCTCCAGCGCCCGGCCGATTTCCGCCAGTGTTTCCCGCACCTCGTCTTCGCGGGGGACGGCGCCGATCGCGAGTTCCTTCACATCGCCGAGATGCGGCGCGAGCGCCCGGCCCAGCGTCAGCTCCCGGGCCACGGCGTCCTCCACTTCCGTTCCCTCCCGCACCTCAGGCCAGACGACGATCGTCGGCACGTCCCGCCGCAGGGGCAGCGCGCCGCGTTCGTTTCGCACCAGCGTCACGCCGCGACGGCAAACTTCCCGGGCGAGCGCCGCCGCCTCCATGCCGAAGCCGGCATCGACCGGCCCGGCTCCGCCGCGGCCGGCCAAAACCGATCCGGTCGACGCCGTCGCCGCCTGTCTGGCTTTCAGCGCCACGATGCGCCGCACCGACTCGTCGATCCGCTCTTCCGGGATGTCTCCGTCGGCGACCGCCTCGTACAGCGCGTCGAGGGCGGCTTTCTGCAGCGCCGGCGTATGGCTGACCAGCACCACATCCGCGCCGGCCTTCACCGCCATCACCGCTCCCCGGGCAACGCCCACCGTGCCGGCGATCGCCTTCATTTCCAGACAGTCCGTGAACACCACGCCGTCAAAGCCCCATACGTCCCGCAGCAGGCCGCGCAGGATGCGCGGCGACAGCGTCGCCGGCAGGCCGTCCGGTTCCAGCGCCGGAAACCTCACGTGCGCGGTCATGATCGCCTCCGCGCCGGCAGCCACGGCCAGGCGGAACGGCATGAGCTCCACCGCTTCCAGCCTCCGCCGGTCGTGCGGCACGACCGGAAGCTCCCGGTGCGAATCGGCCACGGTGTCCCCATGCCCCGGAAAATGCTTCGCGCAGGCGACCACCCCCGCCTCCCGGTACCCGCGGATGGCCGCGACGCCGAGTTCGGCCGCAAGCTCGGGCCGTTCGCCAAACGAGCGCACGCCGATGACCGGATTGGCCGGATTGTTGTTGACATCCAGACAGGGCGCGAAATTCAGGTTGACGCCCAGCCGCATGAGCTGGACGCCGGACGCGTACGCCGCCGCGCGCGCCCATTTCGCCGACCGCGCCGCGCCGAGCGTCATCTGGCCCGGCATGACCGTCACGCCCCGGTCGAAGCGAGCCACCATGCCGCCTTCCTGATCGACGGCGATCCACAGCGGCGCCTTCGTCGCCTCCGCGGCCAGCTCGTGCAGCGCGGCCGACAGCCGGGCGACCTCTTCCGCGGTTCCCGCGTTCCGGCGGAAATAGATCACCCCGCCGAGCTTGCGGTCGCGGATCAGCGCGCACAGCTCTTCCGTCGGCGCCTTGCCGTCGAAGCCGGCCATCACCATTTGCCCGATCTTGTCCCGCAGGCTCCAGCCGGCCAGGTCGATCCCGGCCCCGACCCCGGCGCCGGACCCGAACCCGATCCCGACGCCGGTCCCGTTCCCGGTACCGCTGCCGTTTTCCCGCCACGCCTCCGCATTGCTCAATGCGTCCCGCTCTCCCTCCGGTCCTTCGATTTCATCCGTTCCCGGTAGGCCGACGGCAGTTCGCCGGCCACCTTGTGGAACACCTTGTTGAAATATCTCCGCTCGGCATATCCGACCGAACGGCCGATGTCCGCGATGCTCTTGTCCGTCAGCAGCAAGAGCGACTTGGCCAGCTCCACCCGTTCCGCCGTCACGTATTCGAGGAACGTGACGCCGAAATGCTGCTTGAACAGCAGGCTGAAATAGCTGGCGCTGATGCCGAGGTGTCCGGCCACTTCGTCGACGCCCAGATCCCGGGACAGGTTCCGGTCGATGTAATCCTTCGCGATATGCATGAGCCGGTCGCCGGTTTTCTGGCGTTCCGCCGTCTCCAGGCTCAGCTCCACGATGCGCCGCACGGCCGCGAGCATGTCGCTCACCCGGTCGGCCAGCTCCACGAGGCGCCAGATTTCGTCCTCCTGTTCGGCGGTCAGCGCGCCCAGCGCCCGCATCTCGCGCAGCAGGTACAGCGCGATGAAATGCGCCGCCTTCTCGGCCCGGGCCAGCGACTGCGCCGACTCTGCCTGCAGGCGCGCCGCCAGCAGGCGCAGCGCTTCCTCGACCCGGTCGCGCTCCACCCGCTTCAGCGCGGCGACCAGCTGGCCGACCGGCCCCCACAGCTCTTCCCGGCCCGCCTCCTCGCCCGCGGTCCCGCCGTTCCAGAGCACCGAGCGGTTCCGGTCCGCGGCCAGATGCACCGTGCGCTGCAGCGACCGAAGCACCCGCGACAGGTCGTGGATCGTGATGTCCGCCGGGTGGATGCCGACGGTCAGGGGAAAGCCCGCATGGGTTTCCACCGCTTCCTGCAACAAAGCCGCCCAATGCCCGGCGCGCTCGCGCAGCTCGTCACCGCCAAGGCCAGACAACCCGGGCGGCACGGCATCTTGCAGCCCGCCCATCCCGTCTCCGTCGCCCGATAAACCCGCCACCTCGACCAGCACGCACCACTCGCCCTCGCGCATCGGCAGGACGGCATGTCGCAGCCCCTCCGCCGCCAGCGCGTCCCGCAGCGCATCCCGCGCCGCGACCAGCCACATCTTCCGCTCCCGTTCCGGGATGCCGCGGCACCGCTGCGCGTAGCTGTCAATGTCGGCCAGCATCATGACGAAACGCCACCGCTCCGGCTCCTCCCCGTCGATCCACCGCTGCGGCGGCACCGGCGCATTGTCCGTCAAGAGGTCGTGCAGCATTTTTTCATACGCAAGGTGCATCGCCTGGTCCAGCCGCGACTGCTCACTGTCCCGGGCCCGCCTCCGCTCGCGGATCGCGCGGGAAAGCCGCTCGATGAGCGCGGTCAGCTCGTCGTAGCGGATCGGCTTCAGCACGTAGTCGCGCACCCCGTACGGGATCACCGAGCGGGCGTAGTTGAAATCCTGGTACCCGGTGAGCATGACCACTTCCGTTTCCTCGTCGGTCTCCCGCAGCCGCCGCAAAAACTCGATCCCGTCCATGACCGGCATGCGGATGTCGCACAGGATCAGGTCCGGGCGGTGCTCCCGCGCGATGTCGAGCGCCTGCACGCCATTGCGCGCCAGCCCGACGACCTCGATGTCCAGATCCGCCCAGGGCAGCACCGCATGCAGGTTTTGCAAAATCGGCTTTTCGTCGTCAACGAGCAGGGCTTTCAGCTTCACGCTCCACACCTCCCGCCGTCTTCGGAACGACGATCTTGATCACGGTGCCCCGCCCCGGCTCGCTGCAGATGAACAGGCCGTAGCGGTCGCCGTAGCGGATCCGGATGCGGTCCGCCACGTTGCGGACGCCCAGCCCGCGCCGCTCGCCCGTCTCCGGCGCGTCGCCGTGCCCGGCGCCGTCGTCCGGGCCGGCTTCGATCGCCGCCAGCCGTTCCGGAGAGATGCCGATGCCGTTGTCTTCGACGTAAAACGCGATCCGCTCCCCTTCCTCCCGCGCGGTGACGCGGATCAGGCCCATGTACCCGATCCCCTCGAAGCCGTGCTGGATACAGTTTTCAACCAGCGGCTGCAGCGTCAGCTTCGGCATGAGGCAGTTCATGAGCGAAGGCGGCACGTCGATCTCGAACTGGAACAGGTCGTCGAAGCGGTGTTTCTGGATCTCCAGATAGCTGAGCACGTGGTCCAGTTCCTGCGCCACCGTGATTTCTTCCCGCTGCAGGATGCTGATGCGCAGCATGCTGCCGAGCCGCGTCACCATCCGGCTGACCTTCTGCCCCTCGTTTTGCACGGCCAGCGCGTTGATCGACTCCAGCGCGTTGAACAGGAAATGCGGCTTGATCTGCGCCTGCAGCGCCTGCAGTTCGGCGCGCGTCTTGCGCTCCTGCTGCCGCTTCACTTCCTCGAGCAATTCCGCGAGACGGCTGACCAGCCGGTTGAACCCCCGGGCGAGCAGCGACGTCTCGTCGTTGCCTTCCAGCGGCAGCCGGGCGGTCAGATCGCCCCGCTCCACCTTCCCCATGACGCGCACCGTTTCCACGATGGCCCTGGCGATCCGGTTGGCGATAAACCCGATGAACGCCAGCGCCGACACGAGGCACAGGAGCAATATGCCCCCCACCCAGCGGGAATACAGCAGCACTTCGCTGGACAGGGCGTGCCAGGACGTGACGGACACCAGGCGCCAGTCTTCGATGTCCAGCCCGATGCTGGAGATGACGCTGTCCTGCCCGTCAAACCGGTTGCGCACGCTCCGGTAGGCGGCATTGAGCACCGGCGGCCGTTCCGTGAGTTCCTCCAGCCGCCTCCCGTTCAAGGCGCCGCCGCTGTCGTACAGCACCAGTCCGTTTCCGTTGACGATGAAAAACCGGGTGGCGAGCTGGTCCTGCCGGTAGCGGAAATACCGGAACACCGACTCCAGCCCCGAATTTTTGATCTGCACCAGCAAAATACCCTTGTCGCCCAGCGTATCGATGTCTTTCACGACGCGGATCTGCGTGAACACCGGCTCCGACCCGGTCAGCTCCGGATACTCGTAGGGGCCCACCCACAGCGGCAGGCCGCCCCGCTCCAGCACACGCCGGTAAAGCTCCGTCCCGATGAACCGCTCATACGGCATGGCCCGGAACTGCTCTTTCGTGAAAATCCGGTGGATCCGGCCGTTGTCCAGCGCATACATCAGGGCGTAGCTGACCGAAGGGTGATAGACGAGCAGTTCCCGGAACTTTTGCTGCACCTCGTTCAGGTTGAGGTAATCGATGTCCTCCACGTCTCCGCCGTAGGCGTCGCTCAGCACATCCTGGATGGCATCGCTGGCGATGGTGCTGTCGGTCACCTGGTTCATTTCCCTGAAAATGAAGCCGACCGACTGGCTCAGCGCGCGCAGCGTCAGTTCGGTCTGGCGGGAGTGCTTCTCCTCGATCAGCCCGGTCACCAGCGTATAAAGCGCGGCGGCCAGCACGGCGAGCGGAACGATGATCAGGACCACAAACGCGCCGAACAGCTTGGACCTCAGCGACATCGCACCCGTACCCCTTCGGACCGATTACCCCTTGACGCTGCCGACGGTCATCCCTTCGATGATTTTTTCCTGCAAAAAGCCGTACAGCACCAGCACCGGCGCCACGCTGTACACAATGCCGGTACAGATGAGCGCATAGTTCGTCTGGAACGCGTCGCGGAAGCCGACCATCCCGGTCGGCAGCGTGCGCAGCGCATCCCTGCTGATGAAAAAGTTCGCCAGCAAATACTCGTTCCACGCGCCCAGAAAATTGACGATGAACACGGTGACCAACGCCGGCACGGTCAGCGGTAAAACTATTTTGGCAAATACCCCCGCGGAATTCAATCCGTCGATGATCGCCGCTTCTTCCAGCTCGCCGGGCAGCGATTTCATGAACGCCACGAGCAGCAGCACGCCGAGCGGCAGCGCGCCCGCCGTGTAGGGGAGAAACAGGGCCCAGTGCGTGTTCAGCACGCCCAGCTCCATGACCAGCAAATATTGCGCGATAAACAGCACGTTGCCCGGGATGAACATGCCGATGAGCACCGTCTGGTAGATCCACCGGCCGGTGCGCGGGAAACGCATCCGGACGATGGCGAACGCCGTGGCGGCGGCCAGCAGGGCAGCGGCCAGGGCGGACGTGAAGGAGAGATAGACGCTGTTGAAAAAGTAGACGCCGATTTTCGCCTTGACCCAGGCTTCCGCGTAATTTTCCACGTGCCAGGTTTTCGGAATGCCGAACGGGTTCGTGGCGATCTCCACATTGCTCCCTTTCAGCGAGGAAAACAGGACGAACACGAACGGAAACAGGACGACGGCGACGTACGCCAGGAGCACCGCATGCGGCGCGGCCCGTTTGAGGAGCATCAGAACTCGCCCCCTTCCATCCGCCGGCCGAAGGTGAGCTGATACAGCGACGTCAATAGCAGCGCAAAGGCGAAAATGACCAGCGCGATCGCCGTCCCGAACCCGTAGTTCGGATCGACGCCCATGGCTTCGTTCACCATGTACGACGCCATCACTTCCGTCGCGCCGACCGGCCCTCCCTTCGTCATGACCAGCACGATGTCGACGACGCGCATGCCGCCGGCGATCGACAGCATGACCACGACGGAGATGAGCGGCCTGATCAGCGGAACCGTAATCTTAAGCGCCCGTTGCCAGCCGTTTGCGCCGTCCACCACCGCGGCCTCGTGAAGTTCCTTCGGAATGGCCAGGATGGCGGCCAGCACCAGCACGATGTAAAATCCCATCCACTGCCAGGCGTTCGCGATCAGCACGGCCGGCAACGCCCACTTCGGTTCCGCCAGCCAGTAGACCGGCCCCAGGCCAAACAGCGCGAGAAACCGGTTGAGCGGCCCGACCTCCGGTTCGTAGATGAACCCCCACAAAATGCCGATGACGGACGTGGACACGATGGAAGGCACGAACACGGTCGTCTTGTAAAAGCCCCGGAGCCGCCGGACGGAGGCGATCAGCAGGGCAAGCAGCACGATGAGCGGAATTTGCACGAAAACCGAAAATCCGATGAAAATGAGATTGTTGACGATGGCGCGGCGAAAGTCCGGATCGCCGAAGGCGGCGGAAAAATTGGACCAGCCGACAAAGCGGTAGTTTTCGAGGCCGTTCCAGTCGGTGAACGCGTAATAGGCGGACGACAGCATCGGCCAGAGGAAAAAGAGACCGTACAACAGCAGCGTCGGCACCGTGAACAGCGTATAGATCCACGGATTGCGCATCGGATGTTTCAAATGGCGCCACCTCCAAGAACAGACGGCGCCGCCCGAGGCCGTGTCGGACGGCGCCGCCGTCAGGCCGGTTCAACTCACTGCTTCGCGTTGGCCGCCTCCTGGACTTTCTGCAGCGTTTCGGTCACTTCGGCGGCGGTTGCCATGCCGGCGATCAGCTTCTGGATTTGCGACTCGGATTCCTTGTAGACTTCCGACTGGACCGTGGAGTCGAAGTGCGAGAACGCGCCGCCGGCCTTCCGCATCGTTTCCATGATCTGCTTGACCAGCGGGTCCTCCACCTTGCCCAGCGCATCTTCGGACAGCTTCATCGACGGCAGCACGCCGTCTTCCAGAAGGCCTCGCAGCTGCATTTCCTCATTGTACATGTTTTTGATGAACGCCTTCACCGCGGTCAGTTCACGTTCGTTCAGATCGGCGGAGAACCCGTAGCCGTTGCTGTAGTTCCCGTTGACGTAGGTTTGGTCGCCCTTGCCGCCGGGCACGGGAGGCATCGGGAAGAATCCGACCTGGCCGGTCAGCTCGCCCGCCTGCGAAGGATCCTTGAACACCGACGCGCGCCAGCTGCCGTCGAACATCATGCCCGCCTTGCCCGTCACGAACTGGTTCAGCATGTCGGCGTATTCGAGGCCGAGCTCGCCTTTGGTGAAGTACCCCTTCTTGACCCATTCTTCATACTTCGCGAACGCGGCCGTCACTTCCGGCGAGTTCCACGCGTGCGTGCCGGCGGGGAATCCGTCGATCGCCTCGGGGCCGGCGTAGCGGCCGATCAGCGTGTTGACCATCATGAGCGGCACCCACGCGCCCTTGGAGCCCATGGCGAAGGGTGTAATTCCGTTCTGCTTGAGCGTTTCCGCCGCCGCCTCCAGTTCCTCCCACGTCTCCGGCACCTTGATGTTGTACTTTTCAAACATCGGGATGTTGTAGAAAAATCCTTCCGTGCTGCCGCCGATCGGCAGGCCGTACACTTTGCCGTCCAGCGTGAACTGGCTCAGGTTGAGGAACTTGTCGGCAATGCCGAGCTCTTCGATGATCGGCGTCACGTCGAGCAACCGTCCGGCTTTGGCGTACTTCAGCGCGTCGCCCGCGCCGCCGAACAGGTCGAAGATTTTCGGCGGATTGCCCGCGGCCATCTCGGCCGGCAGCTTCGTGAAGCGGTTGACCTGGTCCTCGACGCCGTCGAGTTCAAACTTCAGGCCGGGCACCTCCGCCTCCGTTTTCTTGACCACGTCGTCCAGAATCGCTTTCCGGAATTTTTGCGCCTCGCCGATCTGGATGTGCCGGAGCGAAACGGTGAACGGTTCGGCGTCCTTCCCGCCCGCATCGCCGCCGGTCCCGGCGCTGGCCGGCGCGCTGGCGCCGGGCGAAGCGCTGCCTTCGTTCCCCTTGCTGGCGTTTTCGTTTTTGTCTGATCCGCACGCCGCAAGCACGGTGGAAAGGGCGATGAACAGGATCAGAATGGCGGCTCCCAACCGTTTTTTCATGTTCTGACCTCCCTGACCGAACCTCTGTATTCGTTTTCACAGTTCGATTATAAAAAGGGGCCGCCATCCGGCAGAAGAATCATATTTCCATCATCACGGGATAAATTTCTTTAAAAACGGACAACCCCGCCTCACGGCGGGCTGCCAGCCAATCGGAAGAAGCGGATGATTTAATGCATATTTGCATTATAATTGGACGTTTTTCGCAAAATGGGCTGAACTTAATGCAAAAATGCACTAATTGGAGCCGTTTTCCCGTTATGGGGCCCATTATGATGCATTTTTGCATTATGCTAAAGGATGGTTCTGCTTGCCCGTCCGCCCGGCCGCCCGCAGCAGTTCCCGCGCCGCGTCTGCCGGCGACGCGGCCTGGCTGATGGCGCTGATGACGGCGATGCCGTCGGCCCCCGCCTCCATCACCTGCGCGGCGTTGGCCGCCGTGATGCCGCCGATGCCGACCACCGGAAGCCCGATGCCCGCTTCCCGGATGTGCCGGATGAGGATCGGGCCCGTGCCCGGCTTGGCGTCTTCCTTCGTCCTCGTGTCAAAAATGGGACCCGCGCCCAGATAGTCCGCCCCCGCCTGCACCGCCCGGACCGCTTCGTCCACGCTGCTGACCGACACGCCCAGCCATTTGCCGCCGATTTTCTCCCGCGCGGTTTCCGCCGCCAGGTCCTCCTGGCCGACGTGCAGCCCGTCCGCGTCCAGGGCCAGCGCCAGCTCCAGGTCATCGTTCACGATGAACGGCACGCCGCGGTCGAGACACAGCTTCCGCAGACGCTCCCCGAGGGCCAGGGCGTCCCTTCCCCGCAGGGCGCCGCGGCCTTTTTCCCGGTACTGGAAAAAGGTCACGCCCCCGTCGATCGCCTGCGACAGGACGTCCAGCGGGTCCCTGCCGGCGCAATTGGCGCTTCCCATGACGAAATACAGCCGCAGCATCGAGGCCGGCAAGCCCGTCATCCCGGCCACCGCTCCTCCCGCAGCGTCACGCCGTCCGGCCGTTCCGCCGACGGCTCCGCCCCGCCCGGCCGTTCCGCAGACCGTTTCCGGTACGCCCAGTGGTTGGTCGGCCCGAAACCGCTGTGCCCGATGGAGATGCCGTGCCCGATGGCGCAGTGGACGAAGCGCTTCGCGGTCCGCACCGCTTCTTCCACGCTTCGCCCCTTGGCCAGTTCGGCGGCGATGGCCGCGGCGAAGGTGCACCCGGTGCCGTGGGTGTTGGAGGTGCGAATCCGGGGCGTTGCGATCATGATAAACGATTGGCCGTCGTACAAAAGGTCCGCGGATTCCTCCGCATCTTCTTCATGCCCGCCTTTCACCACCACGTGGCGGGCGCCGAGGGCCGCGATCCGCCGGGCGGCTTCCTTGCGGTCGACCAGGGTGCGGATCGTCATGCCCGTAAGCGCCTCCGCTTCGGGAATGTTCGGCGTGACCACCAGGGCGAGGGGCAAAAGCTCCTTTTTCAGGGCCTCCACCGCCTCTTCCTGCAGCAGGGGAACTTTGCTCTTGGCGATCATCACCGGATCGACGACGATGCGCTCCCAGCGGTGCTGCCGGATTTTGTCCGCCACCGTCCGAATGATTCCGGCGCTGAACAGCATGCCGGTCTTCACCGCGTCCGTGCCCATGTCTTCGGCGATGGAGTCGATCTGCCGCGCCACCGCTTCCGCGGGCAGCGGCCAGACGCCCTGGACGCCGAGGGTGTTCTGCGCCGTCACCGCGGTGAGCGCCGACATGCCGAACACATCGAGCTCCTGGAACGTTTTGAGGTCGGCCTGGATGCCCGCCCCGCCGCCGCTGTCCGATCCGGCGATCGTCAAGGCCCTGGGCGTGACGGCCATGCCGCCGCCGTAATTCTTGTCCGCGTTCACGGATTCATCACCTCAATTCTCGCCAGCCGCTCCACATCCGTCCGGTCCACCGCAGCCAGCCGATCCAGAAACGCGATCTGGAAACTGCCCGGCCCTTCCGCGCCGCGCCCTTCCGCCGCCAGCTCCGCCGCCACGCCGTAGACGGCCAGGGCGGCCGCCGCCGCCTCGGCAAAGCGTTTCTCCACCGCGGCGAACGCTCCGATGACCGACGACAAAAGGCACCCCGTGCCGGTCACGCGGGTGAGCAGGGGATGGCCGTTGCTCACGACATATACCGCATTCCCGTTGGCCGCCACGTCCTCCCTGCCGGTCACAACCACGGTGGCGCCCAGCCTGCGCGCCGCTTCCACCGCCAGATCGGCCGCGCTTCCGCCGTCCCCTTCGGCGTCCACGCCCTTGATCTTCCATTCCCGGCCGATGACGTTGGCGACCTCGGCAGCATTGCCCCGCAGCACCGACACGCGCACTTCCGAGAGGATGCGCCGGGCCGTCTCCGTGCGGTAAGCCGTCGCGCCGGCCCCGACCGGGTCGAGCACCACGGGAACCCCGGCTTCGTTCGCCGCCCGGCCCGCGATCAGCATGGCTTCCACTTCCGTTTCGTTCAGCGTGCCGATGTTCAGCACCAGCGCCCCGGCCAGTTTCGCCATGTCCGCCACTTCCTGCCTGGCGTAGGCCATGACCGGCGACGCTCCGAGCGCCAGCAGCCCGTTGGCGGTGAAGTTTGTCACCACCACGTTGGTGATGTTGTGCACGAGCGGCCGGGCCGCGCGCACCTTTTCCAGCATGGCGGCAATGTCGGCTTTTTGCATGGGTTTCTCCACCTTCCCCGGGGGAAAAATGAAAAGCACTTTGCCCGCGGCAGGCAAAGTGCGTCATGGATGCGAATATGTTCGGTCACGTCACTTTCCTGCGCTGGCATTACCCAACAGGTTCCAACGGTCAACGGCGGAACAGCCGTACTCTCAGCCCGCTGCCGCGAGCTCCCGCGTGATCGTATTTTTGGTTTCAGTTTAGCTCCCCCGGCGGGAAAAAGCAAGCCTGGCCAAGGCAGCCCCGGGCGGTTTCACGCCACCGTTTCCGCACCGTTCAGGATCAGCCGGTAGCGGATGTCGGCCTTGAGCGAGCCGGCGACCGAACAGTATCGTTCCAGACCCATTTCGATGGCCTTGCGGAGCCGGTACTCGGGGATGTCCCCGTCGACGCGGAAAATGACTTCGACAGCGGTGAACCCTTTCGGCGGCGTCTCCTTGCGGGTGCCGACGGCTTCGATTTCCAGCCGGCGGATGTCGCCCAGGAACTGGTTCAGGATCATCGTCAGGTCAATGCCGATGCAGCCCGCAAGACCCGCCAGCACCAGCTCCATCGGCGTGGCGCCGCTGCCTTCGCCGCCGATGGCGGCCGGCGCGTCCATCCGGATCGGGTGCCCGGAGTCCCCTGCCGCCACAAACGCGCGCCGGCCCTGCCAAACCGTTTTCACGATCATGACGCATCCCCGCTTTCCCCTACGGTAGGTCTCAATCCTGCAAAATTTGCCGCAAAAACTTCTGCGCCCGCTCGCTGCGGGGGCTTTCGAAAAATTGCGCCGGCTCGGCCTCTTCCACCACGGCGCCGTCATCCATGAACACGACGCGGTCGGCCGCCTGGCGGGCAAACTTCATCTCGTGCGTCACGACGATCATCGTCATCCCGTCCCGGGCCAGCTGCCGCATCACGTCCAGCACTTCGCCGACCAGCTCCGGGTCGAGCGCCGACGTCGGCTCGTCGAACAGCATGACGGCCGGCTCCATGGCGAGCGCCCGGGCGATCGCCACCCGCTGCTGCTGGCCGCCGGACAGCCGGGACGGGTAGTCGTCGCACTTGTCCGCCAGGCCGACCCGCTCCAGCAGCCGCCGCCCGATTTCCACCGCTTCCGCGCGCGGCATCTTCTTCACGACGAGGAGCGATTCGATGACGTTGCCCAGAGCCGTCTTGTGCGGATACAGGTTGAACTGCTGGAACACCATCCCGGTCTGGCGGCGAATCTCCCGGTACCTCGCCTGCTGGATCCGGGGCTTCATGTCCCCGTCGACGCGGATGCCGTTCACCTCGACCGTGCCCGCGGTCGGCGTCTCCAGGCCGTTCAGGCAGCGGAGCAGCGTGCTTTTGCCCGACCCGCTCGGCCCGAGCACGACGACGATCTCCCCTTTGGCCACCGCGAGGTCGATCCCTTTCAGCACTTCCGTCCGCCTGAACGCCTTGACCAGCCCCTCCGTTCGAACGATTGGTTCCATCGGGTTCCCACCTCAGTAGGCTCTGGACAGCCGTTTCTCGATGTACTGCAGCGCGGCCGAGAACCCGGTGCTCATCACCCAGTACATGAAAGCGATGCCCAGGTAAAACGGCATGTACACGCTGTATTGGGCGATCAGAAGTTCGGCCGACCGGAGCAGTTCGGTGACGGTGATGACGGAAACGAGCGACGTTTCCTTCAGCATGCCGATGAAGGTATTGCCCATCGGCGCGATGGCCACCCGGGCCGCCTGCGGGAAAATGATGCGCCGGAGCGCCTGCCACGTGGTCATGCCCGACGCATAAGCCGCCTCGAGCTGCCCTCGCGGGACGGAGAGAACGGACCCGCGGAACGTCTCGGACAGATAGGCGCCGATGTTGATGGACAGCGCGAGATAAGCCGACGTAAACGCGTCGAGGGTGATCCCGAAGTCGACCAGGCCGTAGTACACGATCACGATCTGGACGAGCAGCGGCGTGCCGCGGATGACGGACACGTAGGCTTTCGCCAGCCACCGGACGGGACCGTTCCCCCACAGGCGGGCCACGGCGACCGCAAGGCCGATGAAAAAGCCGAAAAACATGGACACCACCGCGATTTGCAGGGTGTAGCCCGCCCCGCGCAGGAGGAAGTCCAGGTTCTTCCACAACAAATCCATGTCCATCCACATGCCGGTTCGTATCCTTTCCGCTATCCCCGATTTCAGGCGGGAAGGCCATGACGCGCGCTGGTCATGGCCCCGCCCGATCCGGCTTTCCGCTTGTTATCCATCCGTCCGCCCGTTCGCGGCGCGGTCGCAACCCGCCAAAATTCCGTTGTCCCCGCGGTGATCCCGCCGCGATCTCATTGGGCTCCGGACGCTTCCCCGAACCATTTGTTGAAAATGGCGTCGTACGTCCCGTCCGCTTTCATGTCCGTGAGCGCCTGGTCGATCGCCGCCAGCAGTTCCGGATTGCCCTTGCGCATGGCGATGCCGGCCTGGTCGGACTTGACCGGTTCTCCGACGGCCTTGATCTTGAAGCCGTTGCGTTCGATGACCGGTTTCAGGGCGTATACGTTGTTGATGGTGGCGTCGATGCGGCGGGCGTCCAGATCCTTCAGGGAGAAAATCACGTCGTCGTAGGTCTGGATGGTGAATTCGCCCACCTTGGGCAGCACGACCTCCCGCAGGTACTTCTCGTCGTTGGTGCCGAGGCCGACCCCGATTTTCTTGCCTTTGAAGTCCTCCAGCTTCGTGATCGTGTCGTTGCTTTCATGCACGATGATGCGCACTTCGTTGGTGATGTACGGCTGCGAGAAATCCATCTGCTGCTTGCGCTCTTCGGTGATCGTCATCTGGCTGATGACGACGTCGAACTTTTTCGCCTGCAGCCCGGCGATCATGCCGGAAAATTCCTGGGCGACGAACTCCACGCCGACCCCGATCCGTTTGGCCACTTCTTTGGCGATGTCGACGTCGAAGCCGTCGAATTCGTTCTGATCGTTCATGAAGTTGTACGGGGGATAGGTACCCATCAGTCCGACTCTCAGCGCGCCGCGGCTCTTGATCTCCTCCAGCAGATTTCCGGATTCCGGCGAAGCCGATGCGGACGCCGCCGGCTCGGAGGCGGGAGCCGAAGACGAAGGAGCCTCGGACGACGGGGCCGAAGAAGACGGAGCTGCGCTCGATCCGCCGCCGGACCCGGACGACCCGCCGCATCCGGCCAGCACCAGGGCCAGTCCCAAAACCAAAGCGAACGCCATGACGAAACGTTGACGAACAAGTGCCTTCATTGGTTCTCTCCCCCACTCCATGGATTGGCTTAAGGACACATCAAATGCCCAGCAGCCCGAAAAATTCAAACCTTGCCATTTCCGCCGCCATCTCCCGGGCGGTCTTGCCCTCGAAGCCGTTGCCGGGCAGCTCGTCGCCGAACAGCCACCGGGCGATGCCGCCCTCGATCAGGCTCATGAGCAGCGCCGCCCTGTGCCGCGCGTCGATGGTTTCCGGCAGCATGCCGAGTTCGATCGCCCGCCGGATGTTGTTCAGGAACGCCAGTTCCATCGCCACCCGCGTCTCCCCGATGGCCCGGTATACGGCTTCGGTGGCGGCCATGCCGCCGAGCAGCAGGCGCATCAGCGGACGGTTGTCTTCCGCGAAGCGGAACAGCCGGTACAGCAGCGCCTCGGAAGACTGGACCATATCCTGGACGGTTCCCGCTTCCCGGCGATACCCCTGCGCGATGACGGCGAGGAGTTCGTTCCGCCCTTCCTTGATAATTTCCAGGGCGACTTCTTCCTTGCTCTTGAAATACCAGTAAAACGTCCCCTGCGCCACGCCGGCCTCGCCGACAATGTCGGAGATTTTCGTCGCGTGGTATCCTTTTCCGGCGAAATGTTTCAGCGCGATGCGCATCAGCAGGCTCCGGCGCTCGCGGCTCAGGGCGTCACGATCCGGTCGCGACACGTTCACCCCCCTGATTGACTGGTCAGTCAGTTTTTTTAATAAAATCCTATATGATTACTTGGTTTTTGTCAACGGTGGCGCCCCGCATTCATCCCGCTGCGAAACTCTTCCATAATTCCACCGGCCTTCAACGCCCGGCCAGCAATTCTTCCGGGCTGCGGCCCGAATCCACGAACCCCAGGTCTATCGCCTGCCACAGATGGAGGGAGACGACGCTCTGCCAGGGATCCCACCGGTCGCCGTGCTGCTGCAGGTATTTCCCGTCGGCCCGTTCTTCCATTTGGTACAGCCATTTGACGGCCCGTTGCAATCCGAAATCCCCGGCGGACAGCACGTTGGGCCTGCCCAGCGAGAAAATCAGGAACATTTCGGCCGTCCACCTGCCGATCCCTTTCACCTGGGTCAGCTGGTCGATGATTTGCCGGTTGTCCAGCGCGTCCAGGGTATCCAGACCGATTTGCCCGTTTTTCACTTTCCCCGCCAGGTCCAAAATGCACGCGATTTTGGCGGCCGACACCCCCGCCTCCCGCAGGCGGGAAAATTCGAGGGACAGGATGGCTTCCGGGGTGATTTCGCCGCCCCCGCACAGCTCCCGCACCCGCTTCCGGATCGTCGCGGCCGCTTTGGTGGACAGCTGCTGGCCGATGACGGACAGCACCAGGGATTCGAAAGGACGCCCCCGCGGCGCGAACGCCACGTCCCCGACAAGCCGGAACAGAACGTCCAGCTTTTCGTCGCGGCGGGCCAATTCGGTTTTGATTTGCGAAAGATTCCTGATCCATTCGTACGCCATGAGACCAGTATATCAGCATTTGCCGCATCCGCGAAAGGACGCCCCGCCGCGTCAATCTTCCCGCAGCAGGGCGTCGATCTGCCGCGCCGCTTCCTTCAGCGCGGCTTCGGTATCCATTTCGCGGCGCATGATTTTCTCGACATAGCGGGAGAACACCTTCTCGATCCGGCTCCAGCTCGGGACCGGCGGGCGGGGCAGCGACTGGTTGAACTGCTCCAGATACGCCCGCAAATAGGGCGGGTTGGCCGGATCGAGCGACGCGGCCGCCTTGCGGTTGGTCGGAATGAGGCCGGTCGCCGCCATAAGGCGCTGCGGTTCCTCGGTCGTCATGAAGCGCATGAATTCCCACGCCTCCGCGGGATGGCGGCTGCCCTTGATCAGCACCAGATTTTCCCCGCCCACCACGGAGCGGCGTCCCCCGATTTCCGCCGGCAGCGGGGCGGGCAGCGTGTCTTTCAGCACGTCGATGCGCGTATCCGGAAAGTTCGAGTTCAGCGAATAGTACCACGGCCCGTCGTCGATCATCAGATATTGGCCGTCTTCCATCCCGCTCCACGGATCGGGGCTTTGGCCGTACAAAGACGGACCGATGATGCCTTCCTCCGCCCATGCGCGGATCTTTTCCACCGCCGCGACGCTCTCCGGCGCATCCAGATACCCCGTCGCCCTCGCATGGTCCGGGGACGTCAGATGGCCGCCCAGCGTCCAGAAATACGGCAGAATGTCCCAGGCACTGCAGCATTTCACGGCAATGCCGTACACTTCCGCGTTCTCCGCGCGCAGCCGCCGCACCGCCGACACCAGCTGATCCATGTTGGCGGGCGCGTCCTTCAGGCCGGCCTGCTCCAGCAGCGCGCGCGAATAGATGGCCACTTTGGTGTTCGTGTTCATCGGCACGCCGTAGTACCGGCCTTTGTACTCATTGGAAACCAGCGTCGCCGGAAAAACGCGCTGCGCCACGTCGGCGAAGCCTTCAAGCCGGTCCACGGGCTCCAGAATGCCCAGTTTGGCGAATTCCGGCACCCAGACGATGTCCATGCGCATCAGGTCCGGCGCTTCCGGCGTGCCGACGGAAGCGGTCAGCGTGGTTTTGAGCTGATCCGTGTACGGCATGAATTCCGCCCGGATGCGGATGTTCGGGTGATCCCGCTCGAACAGGGGCACCACCTCGTTCTCGAACACCACCGTTTCCTGGTCCGAGAACGTATGCCAGAAGCGCAGCGTGACGGTCGGTTCGCCGTTCGTCCGGCCCGGGTCGGGTTCGGCGCCGTCGCCCCGGATCAGCCCGTCCCCGCACGCGTTGATCCAAAGGGCCAGCGCCGCGGACAGCACGGCCAGCCGGACGAGCCTTCCCGCCGTACCCGTGCGATTCCCGTTCATGCTCACCCCTCCGTTCCCGTTCCGCTCATCGCCATGGTCAGCTCCACGCGCGTGCCCCGCCCGGGCGCGCTCTCCACGGACAACCCGGAGCTTTCCCCCCAGTACAGCCGGATCTGCTCGTCCACGTGGCGCAGCCCGATGCCCCACAGGCCGCCTCTTTTGCCCGAATCCGTAAACAGCCGGGAAATCTGCTCTTCCGTCATGCCGGCGCCGTTGTCCTCCACCCGGATGACCACCCCCCGCGGCGTCCGGCGGACGGAAAGCCGGATCTCCCCGTCGCCTTCCAGGGGAGCGATGCCGTGGAACACCGCGTTTTCGACCAGCGGCTGCAGCAGCATGCGCGGCACCTTGAGGTCCATGAGCTCTTCCGGGCAGTCCACGTGCAGCGAAATGGGCTTGTCGTACCGGAACCGGTGAATTTCCATGTATTTGTGCAACAGGTCGATTTCATCCCGGAGGGAAGCCAGCGGCTCGTTTTTCCCCATCACCGACTCCATGAGCTGCGCCAGGATGCCGAGCGCCCGGAACGCTTCCTCTCCCCGCCCGTATTTGGCCAGCCAGCGGATGGAGGACAGCGTGTTGTACAGAAAATGCGGGTTGATCTGATACCGGAGCGCGCGCAGTTCGGCTTCCTTCTTTTGCCGCTCTTCCTCGCCGATACGGCGGATGAGACCCTCGATCTGGGCGATCATTTCGTTGAACCGGTGGCCGAGCTGCCCGAACTCGTCCCGGGACTCCACCGCCACCCGCGCGCCGAGGTCGCCCATTTCCACTTTTTTCATCTGGCGCATGAGCCTTTTGAGCGGCTGGGTGACCCGGCGGGAAATATAGAAGGCCGTCGCGATGGCGATCAGCGAAAACAAAAGGCCGTAAAGCCAAGTTTGATTGCGGATCCGGTTGATGTCCCCGATGACCTCGTCCACGGGCACGGTGCCCACGACCGTCCAGCCGTTGGCGATTTTGCGGGTGATGAAATAATGAAGCCTTTTCCCGTCGCTCCATTCGAATTCCCGTTCCGTTTCCGGCCCGGTGACGATATCCTCTCCCCATTGTTCATCCAGGATCGAGGCGCCGACGCGCTCCAGCCGGGGATCGATGACCACGGTCCCCTCCTCGTCCACCACGAAAAAGCGCCCCGTCTTCCCGAGCGACAGATCGTGGAATTTGTCCAGGATGAGTTTTCCGTCCAGATTGACCATCAGCACCCCGACGTTCCGCAGGGTGGCGAGGTCGGTAAGCCCTTTCACCAATGGCATGACGAGCACCGTGCGGTCCCCGCCCCCGCTGTACAGGTCGTATCCGATCGGCAGCCAGATGGCGCGGTTGCCGCCTTCCTTGGCCTGCCGGTACCATTCCTGCTCCTTCACCCGGTGGCGCTCCACCTTGCTCAGGGAAAACAGGCCGCTGCCCCACTGCGTCCCCTCGTCCTTGAAAATGTAGATGGACTGCACGAACGAATTGTGGAACATGACGTTGTCCAGGGTGTTTTTGATCAGGTCGTTGATCTCGATGCGGTCGTCCGTGGTCAGATTCCCTTTCAGGTCCCGGGCGATCGCTTCCTGGATCCGCACGTCGCTGAGCAGCTGCTGCGCCACGTCCGTCCCCGCGGTCAGGATCGTCTCCAGCGACTCGGTCGCCTGGCGGGCGGTCTGTTTCGCGGATTGGCGCACATTGCCCGCGATCACGTCCGCTGCGGTCTGGTAGAAAAGCGAGCTGATGAGCGAAATCGGGATGGTGATGAGCAGCACGAACGCCAGGATCAATTTCGTGGAAAAATGCCGTTGCCAAATCGTCGCGCGTTTCACCCACCCGTGCACCTCCCGCGCCGAAACGGCCGCGCGCCCTGATACAACAACGGTTCGACGCGTTCCGCCGGATTCCTTTTGGGAAGTTCAGGGCCCGGCCGGCTTCACCGGACCCGAATGCGGACCATCGTCCAGATGCGGAGCGGCGGCAGCGTGAAGACGGCTTTTTTCCCGTGTTCGGCGCTGTCTTCCAGGACGAAGGGAACGGGCTTGAGCGCCGCCGTGCCGTCGTCGGGCGAAGCGGCGTACACCCCGGTCACCTCCGTCTCCGCGGCAACCTCGCAGCGGATGTCTTCCAGGACGCGCGGGCGCCGGGGTTTTCCCTCGTTCCAGCGGTCGCTCTCCACGCCCGTCAGGTTGATGAGATGCAGCAACAGGCCGTCGCGGCTGCGCTTCACCAGCGTCCACACCGTGTCGGGAAGGCCCCCGGGGTGGAACGAGGCGGATACGTGGAAAAAACGCACCTCCGAATTGATGCCCCCGGTGTACGTCATGGACACATCGACCAGATCGAAACCGTAAAGCGCCTCCGAATAACGCACGGCAAAATCGTACCAGCGCTGCACCTCCGCCGCAAACGCCGGGCGCATCGGTCGATGGTCGGGGTAATACGCCTCCGTCAGCACGGCTTGATCCTCTCCGATGGCCAGATGGAATCCGCCCGAGGCGAAGATGGCGGCCATCGTGAGGAGCGCGCCGTTCTCGGCGGCGATGACGCGGCTTTCGGCTTCCGCGGGGAGCGGCCCGTCTCCGGCCGGTTTTGCCGGCATCGCTTCCTTGAAGGCGTGCAGGTACGCGGCCAGAATGACGTGTTTGCCCCGTCCCAGCTCGCGGCCGCGGTCGATGAGGCGCTTCAGGTCGGCATACCGGTCATAGGGAGGCCACACCTCGATATAGACCGCTTCCTGATCCGCCGCGGCGGTCGCATGGACGGGATAGGCGCTCACGTTGTTGAAAATGAGCCCGACATCCGGGCGAAGCGGCGTGAGCTCCCTTTTGATGCGGTCGATCAGTTGCGGATAGCATTCCGCCAGATCGACCGGTTCCGTATCCCCCGGGCCGCTGCCGTTCAGCCCTGCCGCAGACCCTCCGCCGGCCCGCCGAAGCCGGAGCGCCCGCTTCGGGAAGCCGTACTGGTCGAGATGCAGGCCGTCAAAGCCGGCTTCCGCGATGACGCGGCGGAATTCGGTCACGATATGGTCCGTCCACGGCGAGCCGGGGGAAATGTCCATGATGTAGAAAAGCCCGATCAATTCGTACGGGTCGCCGTTCGCCTTGTACAGCCCCCAGTCGGGATGCGCCGCGTGAAAATCCTGCAGGGCGGCGTACACCGCCGCGTACGCCAGCGCGGCCATTCCCCTTTGGCGAAGCGCTTCGATTTTTTCCCGCACGACGCTGTACGAAAGCACGCGCCCCATCGGGTCCGTGAACACATCCGCCGGCGGGACCAATTCATCGTGGCGGTACATCCAGTCGTAAAACTGGACGACGTTCAGGTGGTATCGAAGCAGGCTGTCCGCGTCGGCCAGGTTTCCTTGTTCCGGCTCGTGGAAATCGGAAAGGAAGCCGTACCGCGGCGCGCGCTTCCAGTGGTCCGCCACGTCGAAGGCGGTGGACAGGGTGAACGCCCCGGAGTTCCGCGCGGTGGGCTCCGTCCCGGCGCCGTCCGTCAGCCGCAATACCGCATCCACCCCGTAGCCGACGGACACGTCTTCCCGGGTTTCCCACGCGTTCCCGAGCGTCACTTCCCACCGGCCTTGCCCCGGCCGCAGGGCGACCGGCGTCCGCATGCGGAGCACTTCCCGTTCCAGCCGGTACACGGCCAGGTCCAGCTCGCCCCGGATCTCCGCATCCGCGTGCTCGCCGGCAATCGGGAAGAATTCCGGCCCGGTCCCGACCGGCTCCGCGCGATTCCCCGGCGCGTTTCCGGCCGCCCCGCCGTCGACCCGGCCTTCCAGCACGAGCACCACCGGCTCCCCGGGGCGAAACTGCGCCTTGGCCGGATACAGAGCAAAAGACATCTTCACGGGATTCAGTCCTTTCCATCAGCGATGAACAGCACCATGTCCCAATATTTGAGGGACGGCAGCACAAACCGGACGTAGCGCCGCCCTTCGGACGTGCCGGTCTCGAAGGCCAGGGATTCCGGGCTGCCGTGGCGGCGGTCGGGAGAAGCGAGCAGCACCCGCGCCACGTCGGCGTCGGTATAATAGGTCACCGCGATATCCCGCAGTTCCTCCGGCTCGCGGTATTGCCCGAAATCGTCGCGCCACTGGTTGGAGCTGTGCGAGGTCAGGTTGATCAGGTGCAGCACCTCTTCCGGACCTTTTTGCCTGGCAAAATACCAAACCGCGCCCGGCCGGTCCTGCTTCGACAGCTCCGCGCCTTCCGCTTCGGCGTCCCGGCTGATCTCCCGCACGTCGATGTCCCGCAGCCAGTTCTGGTAGGCGGTCATGAAATGGTAGTAGTCCCGCAGCGCCTCTTCCAGTTCGGCCGTCATCTTCAGGTTATTGTTCGGAAAATACTCCTTCCCGAGCATGCCGGTGTCGCCCAGTTCGATGTGGGCCCCGCCCGCGGCGAAAATGACCGCGTCCGTCATGAGCACCGACGGCGTGTTGAACTCGCCCGGCCGGTCCGCCGCCCGGTAGTTCATGTACGCCGCGATGACCATGTTTTTCGTGTGCTCCGACACGTTGCGCCCGACGTCCACGATGCGCTTCAGCATCCCGTAGCTGCCGAGCCCGGGCGGCCACGCTTCCGTATAGAGGAAATCGACCGGCGCCTCCTTCGCGATCTGCAAGCCTCCGTACTGGTTCACCGCGTTCATGACCAGCCGGACGCCCAGCCGTTCCTTCGCCGCCTGGAGAAACGGAACGTAGGTTTTCTCCAGATCCACCGCATTGCCGTTGTAGTCGAACCGGAGCCCCCGGTCGCCGAGCTGGTCGACGTGCCACCCGTCGAACGGAAGCGCCCGGAACACTTTCTCTTCTTCTTGGAAAATATACTCCCGCCACTCCGGGTTCGCCGGGTTCATCAGCAGAATCCGGCTGGTCGCCCACGTCTGCGGCAGCGGATGCCCGTCCTGCCGTTCGTGCCGCGTGTCCGTATACAGCCCCCACTCCGGCTTGACGCCGTCCTTCTCGGCGAACGTGTACGCCCCAAACAGCAGGTTGTAGTTCATCGCCATCATGGCGCGTTCGTGCGCCGCGTCGATGTACCCTTTCACCGTGTCGAAAAAGACCATGCGGTTCGCGATGTCCGGCCAGCTCGGCGCGGGGTTCTCCACCGTGCCCGCCAGGGGCTGATGATGCTTGTACTGCCAGTCGTAGAATTGGAGCCCGTTGATATGAAAACCGTTGAGCCAGGCGATCTTTGCCCGGATTTCCTCCGGCGTCATTTCCGGATACTCGGTGATGTAGCCGTACCGCGGGAAGCGCGACCAGTCGGAGGACACGTCCACCGCCGTGTTGCGATGGTCCAGCGTGCGGCCGCCGGACACCAGGTACGCTTCCACCAGATAGCCCCGATAATCGGCGTCCGGCGGCGTCCACACGGCCTCCGCTTCCACCGTTCCTTCCCCGGGTGCAAGGCTCACCTGATCCGTAGCGAACCGGTCCGTTTCCCGCCCCGCTTCCTTCACCACGAAAACGACCCGGCCGGTCAGCGCCCTTGCGGGGTCCCGCTTCATCGTCACGCGGAACGTCACCCGCTCTCCCGGCGCGTACCGGGCCTTGTCCGTGTCCGCCGAGACGATCCAGCGCCCGGGTTCCGCCACGGCCGCGGGGTCGACCGCCGGTTCCGAAGCGAACCAAAGCCGCCAGGCCGCCCAGACCGCAAGCGCGGCCAGCGCCGCCGGCATCACCGCCAGCGCCGCGAGCGCCTTCGCTCTTCTGCTCATCCTTTCAGCGCCCCTTCCGCGAATCCGCTCTGCACGAACCTTTTCTGGAACAGGACGTAGATGATGACCACCGGCAGCAGGACGATGATCGAGGCCGCGAAAATCAGCCCCCAGTCGCTCGCGTACTTGCCGAACAACAGCTGCAAGGCGATGGGCAGCGTGCGGAGCGATTCCGACTTCAGGATGGTCAGCGCCATGAAATATTCGTCCCAGGTGGCCTGGAACGAAAAAATGGCCTGCGTCCCGAGCGCGGGCAAAGACAGCGGAACGTAAATGTGCCGGTAGATCGTCCAGCTGTTTCCCCCGTCGATGACGACGGACTCCTCCAGCTCCCGCGGCACCGATTCAAAAAAGCCGCGCAGAAAGAACGTCGTCCCCACCATGCCCCCGCCGATGTAAAGCAGCCAAAGTCCCCAGTACGTGTTCACGAGCCCCAGCGACTGGATCACGGTGAACTGGGGCACGATGTTCAGCACGGCCGGCACCATCAGTGTGAACAGGAAAATTTTGAACAGGACTTCCTTCCCCCAGAACGGAAAGCGCGCGAAGCCGTAGGCCGTCAGCGATCCGAAAAACAGCGCCCCTGCCATGGTGACGCCGGTCACCAGCGTGCTGTTCAGGAAATAGCGGATAAAATTGTTGTTTTGCAGCGCGTCGATGTAATTGTGCAAATTCGGGCGCACCGTGAAGATTTCGTACGGCCTCGGGAGCACGAACGCGTTGGTGACGAACGAGGTCATGACCATATAGATAAAAGGAATGATGGTGACGAAGACGCCCGACGCGAGAATGACGTAAACGATCAGCCGCCAATGCCATCCCGTTTTCATGGAGCGCCTCCCCTCAATACTCGAGCGAAAATTTGCCGATTTTTCGCTGCTGGTAATAGGTGACTGCAAAGATCGTGAGCCCCATCATGACGGCCAGCGCCGCGGAGTATCCGAACTCGAACTTGTCGAACGCTTCCTTGTAGATGAGCACCGGCAGCACCTGTGTCCGCCCGAGCGGGCCGCCGCCCGTGATGAAGTAGACGTGGGGAAAGATGTTGAACGCCCCGATGACCGCGTTGATGAACACGTAGATCTGGACCGGCTTGAGGAGCGGCAGCGTGATGTGCCGGAACAGCCGCCACCCGTTCGCCCCGTCGATGGCCGCCGCTTCGTACAATATCTGCGGCACGCCCTGCAGCGCCGCGATATAGATGACGAACGCCCATCCGAACGTTTTGAACACGTGCAGCGTCCAGATGATCACCAGCCCCGTCCATTCGTTCTGCAGCCAGTTCACGGGTTCCGGGAGCCAGTGCAGTTTCGTGTAAAAAATATAGTTGATGAATCCGTATTCCCCGCCGGCGAACAAATATTTGAACAGGTACGAGATGACGATCCAGGACGTGATGACGGGGAAATAGTAGATCATGCGCCAGGCGACTTTTCCCTTGACGAACTTCAGGTTGACCAGCACGGCCAGGAAGAGCCCCACCGCCATGATGAGGGGCACGGTCACCAGCGTGTTGAGGAACGTGTTGCGCACCGCGTACCAGAAAAATTCCGAATGGAACGCTTTCAGGTAGTTGTCGAGCCCGACGAACGGGCTTTCCGCTCCGGGCATGATCTTGTAGTCCAGAAAGCTCATCCAGATGCCCTTGACCATGGGATAGACGACGAAGACCGCCGTGCCGACGATGCCCCATATGATGTAGGGCAGCACGGCCCACCAGCGCCGCGCTTCCAGCGCGAAACGGCTGCCGCTCAACGACGACCCCTCCCTGCGCAAAGTAGTAGAGAAGGAACCGGCCCGGCCGCCGGGCGGCCGCCGATTCCTTCCGATGCAACCTTCGGTTTCCGTTGGCAACCGTTACTCTTTGAGCACGGCTTCGATTTGCCGGGCCGCTTCGTTCAGGGCTTCCGCGGGCGCAAGTTCGCCGCGGAACACCTTTTCCGTCGTGAGGTTGAACACTTCCTCCATTTTCGCCCATTTCGGGTTGGGCGTCCGGGGCAGGGCCGTTTCCAGCTGTTCGATGTATTCCTTGATGAACGGCACCTCCTGTACTTCCGGGGACTGGGCCGCCTTGACGTTGGTCGGGATGAGCCCGGTGGTCGCCATCAGCTTTTGCGGCTCCTCGCCCATCATCCACTTCATGAACGTCCACGCTTCGTCCGGGTGCTTGGCGCCCGTGAAGATGACCAGGTTCTCGCCGCCGACCACGGAGCGCGAGCCGCCGGGACCGGCCGGGATGACGGAACGCACCGTGTAATCCATCACGTTCCGCTGCTCTTCCGCGGAATTCATCAGAATGGAGAAGAACCACGGGCCGTCGTCAATCATCAGATACTCGTCGTTTTTGATGCCGTCCCAGGTGCCGGGCTCGCCGCCGAGCAGCGTGGGGGCGATCAGTCCTTCCTTGTGCCACTGGTTCAGCGTTTCCAGCGCCTGGATGGATTCCGGCGAATTCAGGAAGCCCTCCACTTTGGTGTAGGAGTCGTCGGTGATTTTGCCTCCGAGGCTCCAGAAATAGGGGAGGAGGCCCCAGGCATGGTTGCCGCCGATGGCGATGCCGCCCTTCAGTCCGGCTTCCTTCGCCTTCCGCGCCGCCGCCGCAAGTTCGTCCATCGTCTTCGGCGGCTCGCTCAGGCCGATTTTCTCCATCGCCGGCTTGTTGAAAATGGCGATTTTCGTGTTCGTGTTGAGCGGCAGGCCGTAGTAGCCGGGCTGGTCGCCCTCCTGTCCGTACACGTTCGTGGACAGGGCGCTTTCAAACAGCCGGGACTTGATTTCGTCGAAGCCGTCCAGGCCATTGAGCTTTTGCAGCGCCCCCTGGTCGGCGAATTCCGGCACCCAGATGATGTCCATCCGCATCAGGTCGGGCGCGGCGTTGCCGGACACCGCCGAAATGACCTGCTGCTTGAGCCCGTCATACGGCATGCGCGTCGATTTGACCTTGATGCCGGGATTTTCCGCTTCGAATTTCGGAATGACCTGCTCGACGAACACTTTTTCTTCCTGGTCCGAATACGTGTGCCAAATCTCGATTTCCACCGTTTTCTTCGGCGCTTCGGACTGCCCCCCGGAACCGGACGAGCCCGCGGAGGCGGACGGCGATCCGGACCCCGCCTGGTTTCCTCCGCCGCTGCAAGCCGCGACAAATGAGAGCAGGAATACGACGGCCAACAGCAACAACCATCTGCGCTTCATGTCGGCTTCCCCCTTGAACCGTGCAGATAGGATTCCTTTCACTCCTTCATCTTACGGAGGCCGCCAAAACTGTGAATACGCTTTCATTACGATTTGGTATCGATTGTTCCCGGGTTTCTTGCGGCGGCCGGGGAACGGCTTCCGCGCCAAACGAAAAGGTGCCGTATTTTCCGGAGGACCGGAAAATACGGCACCCTGCGGCCCGCCTCACGTTCGCCGTTCCCGGTATTCCGCGGGCGTGCAGCCCACTTCGCGCTTGAACAGCTTCAGAAAATACTTCGTGCTGTTGAAGCCCGACTGGGCGGCCACCTCGTAGATTTTCAGCCCGGTGGTCCGCAGCAGGCGCTTGGCGTAGTGGATGCGCAGCCGGATGACAAAGTCGATGAAGTTGAGGCCGGTGTGCCGCTTGAACTGTTCGCTGAAGTAGTTTTTGCTCATGTGCACGTAATCGGCCACTTCCTGCAGCGACAGGTCTTCCCGGAATTTCTGCTGGATGTAGGACAGCGCCAGCTGGATGGCGTGCGAACCGCCGGCGTCCCCGGGCACCAGACGGATCGCTTCGGTGTCGGAGACCGCGTCGAACTCGGCCCGGAGCGCCGCGCACAGGCGCGCCAGCGTGGGAAGTTCGCCCAGTTCCCGCGTTTTGTCGGCGGTGCGGAGAATCATTTCCTCGGTGGTGAGCAGCCCGCTGCGGGAAAGCATGATGGTCAGCAGGGTTTGCGCCTGGCGGAGCACCTCCGCTTTCGGGAACTTTCTTTCCCTCCACAATTGGAAGAGTTCCTCCAGCGCGCGTCGGCTCTCCTCCCGGTCCGCGGACGCGAACGCGCGGGAAAACCGGTCGCGCAGCCGGAGCCACGCCTGCTCTTCGCGCCTCTCCTCCTCCGGCGCCCGGACGGGCCCGCCCCCGATCCTGGCGTGGTAACACCGGCCGATCCCCTCGAAGAATGCGGATTCCAGCGCTTCCCTGGCCCAGCGGTACGCATCCGGCACGGATTTCGGGCTGTGGACCGGCGGGGAAATCCCCGCGAAAAACGACAGCCCCAGCTCGGCCCGCAGCCGGCCGTGCAGGCGCTCCACCTCCGCCCACGCGTTCCCGGCGCGATCCGGCACGAGGACGACGATTTCCCGCTCGCCCGTGACGAGGGACGCGCCCCTCTCCAGGCACCGCGCGATTTCGTCCCGGTAACGCTCCATGAGCAGGAGGTGGTCCAGATCATCCCCCGGCCCCGGGTTTTCGGGCTGCCACACCGACACCGCGACAGGGCCCCCGAGCCAGTCCGGCAGCTCCTCCGGCGGCACGTCTTCGCCGAGGAGCAGGCGCCTGAGCCGGGTCTCCGTCCCGTGTTCCGCCGCCGGCTCGGCGCCTTTCCCCCGCTGGGCATCCAGCTCCTCCCGGCACAGACGCAGCACGTTCACCAGATCCCCCGGTTCCATCGTCGGCTTGAGCAGGTAGTCGACCACGACGCCGAGCTTCACCGCTTCGCGGGCGTATTCGAAATCGTTGTAACTGCTGACGAACACGACCTTGATCCCGGGATTCGACCGCTTGGCTTCCCGGGTCAGTTCGATGCCGTCCATCACCGGCATCTTGATGTCCGTAATGAGGATGTCGATTTTCTCCCGGCTCATCGCTTCCAGCGCCGTTTTTCCGTTCGAGGCTTCGCCGGCCAGCTTCAGTCCTTCCCGTTCCCAGTCCACGGCCGACCTCAGCCCGAACCGGATCATCGGCTCGTCGTCCACGATCAGTACGCGGTAAGTCATGGCGCAAGCTCCTTGCAGCCCGGCGGACGGCGTCCGGCGGTCCGTGCCGCGCGCCCGCCCCGTCGGAAAGAAGAATCGGCAGCCCCATTATACCCGATCCGTCCGTTAGGCGACTATGCCGGATCGGCGGTTGGAACCGTCCGCAATGATATATTGCATTTTTGCATTATAGTCGGCCATTTTTCGCGAAATGGGTTGGATATCATGCAAAAATGCATTAACTGGGGCCGTTTTCCCGTTATTGGTCTCACCATAATGCATTTTTGCATTAAATCACGGATGGTCCTTCTAGCTGCCTCAAACGGATCTCCGCCTCGCCGAAATCAGCTTGAGGCCTTCGTTAACGATGGGCGGTACAAGGCTGAGCGCGGCGGCCGCGGCCCAGTCGGACAAGCCGAGGGGTTGCAGGTGGAAGATCCGTGACGTAAACGGCAGGGAAATGACGGCCACTTGCAGGAGGAAGCTGATCGCGATAGCGCCGATGAGCAACCGGTTCCGGAAGAGCCCGGCCCGCAAGACGGGTTCGGACAGGCTCCGCACGGACAGGGCGAACATCATCTGGGAGCCGGTGAGCACGGCAAAGGCGATGGTCCGGGCGTAGGTAAGCGCGTCTTCCGGAATCCCCTTCGCCCCAGGGCAGTATCCGGCCTGGCTGAGCCCCCACCAGAAGCCGGCCAGCATGACCAGGCCGATCAGCACACCGCCGGCGGCAATGCGCCATGCCGCGCCTTGGGCGAAAAAGCTTTCGCGGGGATTCCGCGGTTTTTGGCGCATGACGTCCTTGTCGGCCGGGTCGGTGCCCAGCGCGATGGCCGGCAGCGAATCCGTGACCAGGTTGACCCAGAGGATCTGGGTCGCGAGCAGCGGAAGCGGCCAGAAAAACGCGATGGCCGCAAAGATCGCCAGCACTTCCCCCAGGTTGCAGGCCAGAAGGAAGGTGACCGATTTCTTGATGTTTTGGTTGATGGTCCGCCCTTCGCGGACCGCGCGCACGATGGTGGCGAAGTTGTCGTCCGTCAGGATCATATCGCTGGCGCCCTTGGCCGCGTCCGTTCCGGCGATCCCCATGGCGACGCCGATGTCCGCGTGCTTGAGGGAAGGCGCGTCGTTCACGCCGTCGCCCGTCATGGAAACCACATGGCCTTCGGCCTGGAACGCCTTGACGATCTTGACTTTATGCTCCGGCGACACCCGGGCGAACACGCTGAGGCGACCGGTCCGCCGGCGGAGCTCCTCTTCGGACAGGCCGTCCAGTTCCGCACCGGTCACGCATTCGTCGGGAAACTCCGCGATGCCGAGTTGCCGGGCGATGGCCAGGGCAGTGCTTTGGTGGTCGCCCGTGATCATGACCGGGCGGATGCCGGCCGCCTTCGCCTCGCGGATGGATTCCCTCGCCTCGGCCCTGGGCGGGTCGATCATGCCGGCGAGACCTAGGAAAATAAGATCCGCTTCCATCCCCCCGGGGTCCGGGACGTTCTCCACGTCTTTGCAAGCGGCCGCCAGCACCCGCAGAGCGTCGTCCGACATGGCCTCCACGGCCCGCAGAATTTCCGCTTTGAGCTCGACGGTGAGGGGAACCGCCCGGCCGTCGACCAGCGCGTGGGTGCAGATGTCCAGCAGCCGGTCCGGCGCGCCCTTGGTATGAATCCGGAAGCCGCCGTCGATGCGGCTTGCCGTCGACATCAGCTTCCTGTCGGAGTCGAACGGCCTTTCCGCCGCGCGGGGATGGCGCGCCTCCAGCTCCCGTTTGCGCAGGCCAAATCGCCAGCCCGTCTCCACCAGGGCCACTTCCGTGGGGTCGCCCGTTCCCTTGCCGTCTTCCACCGTTGCGTCCGAGCAAAGCACGAACGCTTCGAGGAGCCGCCGTTCGCCGTCGGTGAGGGGAGCGCCGGAAGGGGAGGGGGCGGCGTTACAAGGAGTTGCATCGGAAGGCACGCCGACGGTAGGAGCAACACCGGAAACGGATTCCTCGGAAGGCGCACCGCCGGCCACATCAGCCCCGGAAGCCACGCCGGCCGGTTCCGCCCAGCCCGGCGCCGCCTCCCGGAAACGGTACGGCGTGTACAGGCGCGTCACGGTCATTTTGTTCTGCGTGAGCGTCCCCGTCTTGTCGGAGCAGATGACGGTGACAGAGCCGAGGGTCTCCACCGCCGGAAGCCGGCGGACGATGGCGCCGCGCCGGGCCATCTTGGCCACGCCGAGGGCGAGCACGATGGCCACGATCGCCGGCAGCCCTTCGGGGATCGCCGCGACGGCCAGGCTGAGGGCGGTGAGGAACATCTCGAACAGCTCCCGCCCCTGCAGCAGGGCAACCACGAAAATCAGCGCGCAGACCCCGATGGCGGCGAACCCGAGGGTGCGGCCCAGTTCTTCAAGACGCTTCTGCAGCGGAGTGAGAGCGGCCGATTCCTCCCTCAGGGCGCCGGCGATTTTCCCCAGTTCCGTGCCCATGCCGGTGGCCACCGCCACGCCGATGCCGCGGCCGTAAGTCACCAGCGTGGACGTATACGCCATGTTCGTCCGGTCCGCCACAGGGGTGTCCGGCCCCTCGTGCAGCGTCCGCGCGTCTTTTTCCACCGGAACCGATTCCCCCGTCAGCGCCGATTCCTCGATCCGCAGATCCACCGTCTCGATCAGCCGGAGGTCGGCGGGAACGATCCGGCCCGCGTCCAGCAGGACGATGTCGCCGGGAACGATGCGGTCGGCGTCAATTTCCTCCACTTTTCCGCCGCGCCGCACCAGGGCTTTCGGGGACGCCATTTTCCGCAGCGCCTCGATGGCCTTCTCGGCCTTGCGCTCCTGGATCATGCCGATCACCGCGTTGAGCAGGACGATCAGCAAAATGACCGCCGTGTCGGTATATTCGCCGACCACCAGGGTGATCGCCGCGGCGCCCAGCAGCACGTAGATGAGCATGTCCTTCAGTTGGGAAAGAAAAAGGGACAGCAGCCCCTTTCTGCCCTCCTCCTCCAGGCGGTTCGGTCCGTGGCGCTCCAGCCGGCTCCGCGCTTCCACCTCGGACAAGCCGGTTCCGGCTTCGACGCCAAGTTCGCGAAGCGTTTCTTCCACCGTTTTGGCGTGCCACATGGCGGTCCCCCTCTCTTCGTCTCTGCGCGATTCTCGGCATATTTCCCACGCTACCGCTTCATCTCTTATGTACTTCATGTTGCAAGCTTGCAGCAGTACTTTCCTTCCCGCATGGCGTTGAACTTTTTTTGTCCGGCCCGGAGACGCGAAATGCCCTTGTTCCCGCAATGTGCGGGAAACAAGGGCATTGGTGGAAGACGCGCCATGTGGTATTCTGATGGGGAACGACAAATCGGAACCGGATGTCCTGAAGAAAGGAGTGCCGAAACCGTTTTGTTGCAAAACAGACGGGCGACGATCGTCGCCGCCGCTTTCCTGATCGTCTTCGCCGCAGCTTTTCTTTACTGGTATGATAACCCGTCCCGTACTTCCTGCAACGTATCGGAGGACCAGATTCCCATCCGCCTGCTGCATGCGGAGAAACAGCCCGACGAGTCCGTCCTCGTCACGGCGGAAGTGGCCAACCACAGCGCCTGCACCCTCGCGATGACTTCCCTGGGCGTGGCCTCCGTGGCGATTGTGGAAGAAACCTCCTGGAACGAAAACGGAAGCTCGGGAGCCAGCGTTCACGTCAGGCTCGGCAATCCGCCGGAACTCCCGATCCAAATCCTGGAGGGCACGCTGGATCCCCTCCCCCCGGGCGAACCGGTCCGGTTTGCCTTTACGGTCCCCGCGGAATATGACCATGAAAATGAAGAGCTGTACGTGAACTTCCGGTTCATGAACGTCCGGCACAAAAACCGGGAAGAAACGCAGCCTTTCCTGGTGACAAAGCAGCTGGACATTCCCGGGCAAGGGTATCACCGGCAGGACGACCGGACATAAAACAAAACCGCTGCCGTTCATCCTGTGCAAGAAATCGGCAGCGGTTCAGACCCTTCACATCCGCTCCAGCCGCTCGATGCGGGATGCGATGGGCGGATGCGTGTCGAACCAGCCGGCCCGGCGCTTTTTCCGCTCCTTGCTGAACGGGCTGGCAAAGTACATCGACGCGGTCGCCTGCTTGGCTTTTTGCACATCCTGGTTGTCTTCGGCGATCTTGAGCAGGGCGTTTTTCAGGCCGGCCGGATTGCGGGTGAATTCCACCGCGGTGGCGTCCGCCAGATACTCGCGGTTCCGCGAGACCGCGAAATGGACCAGCCGGGCCGCAATCGGCGCCAGGATGACCAGCACAAGGGCGATGATGAGGATCGCCGGGTTCGAGCCTCTCCGGTCGCTTCTGCCGCGCCGGCCCGCCAGCAGCATGCGGGTGCCGATATCGGCCAGCACGATAATCACGGAAATGAGCGCGATGCTGACGGTCATCAGGCGGATGTCGTAATTGCGGATATGTGCGAGTTCGTGGGCGGCGACCCCTTCCAGCTCCTCCCGGTTGAGTCGCTCGAGCAGCCCTGTCGTAAACGCCACCGCTCCTTTTTCAGGCTTCAGGCCGGTGGCAAAGGCGTTGGGCGAGGGGTCGTCCACGATGTAAATCTTGGGCATCGGCAGCCGCGCGGGAATGCACAGCTCTTCCACGATGTTGTAAAGCTGCGGGTACTCTTCCCGGCTCGCGGGCCTTGCTCCTGCCATGCCGAGAACCTGACGGCTCGCCGACATCCAGGTGACGGGGAGATAAAAAGCCAGAATGATGGCCGCCAGCACCAGCCCCGTCACCGGCTCTCCGCCGTTCAGGTAGCCGATGGCCGCGCCCGTCGCGAGCACCAGCAAACCGAACAGGAGGATGAGCAGCACCGTTTTCCGTTTGTTTTGTTCAATCTGCCGGTAGAGCATCGCCAGCCTCCGCTAGAACTTGACGATGGGAACGGTTCTTTCCTCTTCGGGGATGGCGAGCAGCTGCTCTTCCCTGAAATTGAACATGTTGGCGATCAGGTTGGAAGGAAACTGCTCGCGCAGGGTGTTGTAGTCGGCCACCGTCTTGTTGTAAAGCTGGCGGGAATAGGCCACCTTGTTTTCCGTCGTGGTGAGCTCTTCCTGCAGCTGCAAAAAGTTCTGATTGGCTTTCAGGTCCGGATACGCTTCGCCCAGCGCGAAAATCGACTTGAGCGCCTGCTGGATCTCGTTGTCCGCCGCCACCCGTTCCTGCGGGGAACCGCTCAGCAGGCGGCTGCGGGCGTCGATGACCCGCTCCAGCGTTTCCCGTTCGTGCTTGGCATAGCCTTTGACCGTTTCCACCAGATTCGGGATCAGGTCGTGGCGCCGCTTCAGCTGCACGTCGATCTGGCTCCACGCTTCCCGGACCCAGTTGCGCATCCGGACCAGCCGGTTGTAGATGTAGATTCCGTAAATCACGAGAATGACCGCAATACCCAGCAAGATGTACTCGATCACGGGCATCCTTCCTTTACTTTTTTTATTGGCCAAAAATCATCTTACCAAGCCGTCTCCCGGCAAGGCAATTCAAACCGCGGTTTCCGCCGGATCGGCCGCCTCTTCGCGCTCTGCATTTTCCGCATCCTCTGCCGCCTCATCCGCTTCCGGCTCCGGCGCTTCATGGAAGATTTTCGCGGGAATGCCCACGGCGGTCGCATCGGCCGGGACATCCCGGAGCACCACCGAGTTCGCCTCGATTTTGGCATGATCGCCGATGTGCACGGGACCCAGGATCTTGGCACCCATGCCGATCAACACGTGGTTCCCGATGATCGGGGAACCTTCCCTGCCGTATCCCGCCATGATCCGTCCGATGGTGACCTGATGGAACAGGGTCACATCGTCGCCGATGACGGCGTCCCGGTCGATGATGATGCCCCTTCCTCCGTGGGGAAGGCGAAGGTTCCGTCCGATCCGGCACGACGCCGGGAATTCGCTGTTCAGGATGGTTCTCACCAGCAGATAATCGATGATGGAATAAAGGAATAGCAACAGCTCGCGCACGACGGGAATTTTGATTTTGTAATAAATGAAATTTCCCGTCCGATAAACGCCGAGAACAATGGCGGCGTGCAGTCCGCCGACGGGATGCTGCTGCTGTTCGAAGAGCGTTTCCCGCATTCCGATTCCTCCTGAATGGTTCCCTGTTTCCCGGCGATGGCGGCCGGTTTGACACGCACATAGAATATGTTCAAGATCCGCCGTGCTTTTTCCTCTTTTCCGCCATCCTGACGACACCGGCAAACGCGGCCGACCCGATCAGGCCGGAGACGGCGTCCAGCAGCACGTCCGCAACGTGGGCGGTGCGCTGGGGCGTGAAGCTTTGATGGATTTCATCCGTTACGGCATATAAAAGACAGAACAACGACGATATCCCCACCAGCCATGCGGCGGACCGCCCCGTCCACGCCCGCAAGAGCCGGCAGGCCAGCCAGCCCAAAATAAAATATTCCGCAAAATGGGCCGCCTTGCGCACGAAAAATTCGACGAAGCCGGGCACGCCCAGCTCCTCGACGCTCACTTCCGAACCTCCATAGGAAAAACGAATCCACGAAAAAAGCCTCTCCACGAAGCCCCCCGGCACGTGCTCCCCGATCAGGGGCTGGAGGTTCTGCCGTTCATACGGCTGTGACGACATGAGGAAGATGAATCCCATCCACAAAAGCAGGGGTATCCAATACAGCCAGAAAAGTTTGGCTCCGGTTACGCGCTTGTTATCCATCGGTGCGGTCATTTCCCCTCGATCCGTGCGTCCTCCGCTTCTTCGATCTGCCGCTCGAACCAGTCCCAGTCGGCGCCGACGTGTTCCGGCCTGTGGGCGTCCGAACCGTACACCAGCCCGATCCCTTCCCGCAGGCAGGCCCGGATGAACCATTCCGGCACGTAAGCCCGGCCGCAGGTGGGCACGCGAAAACCGGCCACGTTGACGTCAATGCCAAGACCGGTCGCCTTCAGTTTCGGCAGCAGCTTTTCCAGGCGGTGACGGATGTAGGATTCGTCCATCGACGGCAGCGCGCGGGAAAATTTCGCGATCAGGTTGACGTGGCCCAGCCGCTTGCGCACGGGCAGCCGGGACGCCCACTCGATCGCCATCTCCACATGATCGTAGTACGCTTCGACCACCCGGTCCAGCGAGCCGTAATACCCGAGAAACGCATCCCGGAAATCCTCCGGCGAAAAATCGACGCAGCGCATGCCGCCCTTCCCCGGCAGAAAATGCACCGACACGACCACGTCCTCGAGCTCGTCCGCCCAGCGCTCCACCAGCCGGTCGGCGTACGACTCGCTCCCGTACAGGAAATCGAGCTCCAGGCCGGCGGTCACCTCGATCCGGTCCGCGTAGCGGGCTTTCATTTCTTTCACGTAGGCGAAATATTCCGGCAGCCTTTCTTCCGGCATCGCCAGCTCCGCCATCAGACCGGGATCGTCGACCCACCGGTCCGGCAAGGGCGGGTGTTCGCTGATGGTGTAGCGCTGAAAGCCAAGCTCGACGGCCCGGTCGAGGTAGAGCGGCGTCTCGGCCGGATGGCCGTGGTAACAGAATTTGCTGTGCGTATGTCCGTCCCACTTGAGCGGCGGCATCCGCCCGCCTCCTTCCATTTGACAATACTTACATTAATATAAACCCCGCCAAATGGGCAAATCGGCCCGGTCCGCCTTCCCGGGAAAACAAGAAAACCGCCGGCAATCTCGCCGACGGCCATGGCACCCGTCAATGAACCATCTCGTCCCGGGTCTTGAATTTTTTCATCATCTCATCCAGCGAATCGCTCTGGCCTTTCAGATCCATGACCCGCTCGCTGATCTGCGACGAGAACGAACGGTTTTCCTCGATCTGCTCCAGCACGCGGCGCATGCGCTCCATGAGGGCGTCCAGCTCCGCATACTGGCGCTCCCGCGCTTCCTTCATTTCGGCCGCGCTCCGCTGCAGCCGCCCCACTTCCTCCATGAACCCCCGGGCGTTCCGGTACATCGCCTCGACCTCGCCGGCCGCCCTGCGGATTTCCCCGGAAATGCGGATCAGCTCCCCGTTCAGGTAATCGAACGTCTCGCGGAAACGCGCCGAGCTGCTCCGCCCTCCGGCCACCGCTTCCTCCATCCGCTCCAGCAGTTCCCGGATGTTGGCGGCGGACAGTTGCGTCCGGCCCGCCAGCTTTTTGATTTCCCGGGCCACCACTTCAAAGCCGGCGCCGGACTCGCCCGCCCGTGCCGCCTCGATGCCGGCGTTGATCGACAGCAGGCCCACCTGCATGGAAATGCGTCCGATTTCGTCGATGATCGTCCGGCTTTCGTCGGAAGAAGCGGAGATCGCCGACATCGCGCCGCCCAGCCGAAGCGCGGCTTCGCCGGCTTGGCGGAGCCGGGCTTCCAGGGTGCCGATGCCGGACGCCATCGCGTTCATCTGATCCCGCACCGCCCGCATGTCCGCGGAAATGTCGTTCATGAGCGCCAGCGCGGTCTCGAAGGCGGAGATCGCCTGCCGGTCCGATTCCAGTTCCGCCTGCATCCGCGTCCGCGTCTGCAGGAAATATTCGTAGGTGTGCCTGACCGACTCGTCCTGCAGGGCGGAGTTGCCGTCCAGCCGGCGGCTGAGCTCCATGACCTGCTGCGAACGCGAGTGGACCAGCCCGGTCTGCCCCTTCACCTGCCCGACCAGCTGGCCGAACCGCTCCAGCAGGTAGTTGAACGAGCGGTTCAGCTCTTCGGTATCGTGGCCCGGCTCGATGTCGAGCTTGCGCGTGAGGTCGATGTGTTCGGCGGCGATCTCGTTCATCGCCTGCACGGTATCCAGCAGCGACGTCCTGGCGCCGTGCTCGGAGAGATTGAGGCCGGCCAGCTCGTCTTCCCGCCGGACGCGGAGCCGGACCGTTTTCCCCAGCAGCCAGTAAATGACATATCCCAGCCCGAACGCCCAAAGGAACACGGCCACCGATCCGAGCGCCTGCACGCCGAGCTGCTCCAGGCGCGATCCTGCGGCCAGCATGTCGGCCCGGCCGAACAGGGCCACGGCGAGCGTCCCCCACACGCCGCAGACGCCGTGCACCGAGATCGCGCCGACCGCGTCGTCCACCTTCAGCACGGCGTCGATGAATCGGTACGACACGACGACGACCAGGCCGCCGATCAAGCCGGCCAATATGGCGTAAAACGGCGGCAGCACGTTGCAGCCCGCCGTGACCGACACCAGCCCGCCAAGGATGCCGTTCAGCATGTCCTCCGCTTTCGGCCGTCGTTCGGCGATCCAGCTGGCCGCCATCGCCGCGAAGCCGCCGGCCGCGCCCCCCAGCGCCGTGTTCAGCGTAATGAGTGCGATGTCGGAACCGGCGGTCAGCGTCGATCCCGCGTTGAAGCCGAACCAGCCGATCCAGAGCAGAAACGTCCCGAGCGCGGCGAAAATCAGGTTCGACGGCGTGAAGCGGCGAACCGAACCGTCCTCGCCATACTTGCCGACCCGGGGACCGATGACGATGGCCGCCGCGAACGCGACCCAGCCGCCGACCGCATGGACGACCGTCGAACCCGCGAAGTCCATGAAGCCGAGTTCGGCCAGCCAGCCCCGCTGATCCGGGTTGAGCCCGCCGCCCCAGGCCCAGTGGCCGACAATGGGATACACGAACACCGTCACAATCGCCGTGCCGATCAGGTAGGCGATGAGCCGGGCCCGCTCGGCGATGGCGCCGGAAACGATGGTGGCGGCCGTGCCCGCGAACACGATCTGGAAGAACATGTACGCCCAGTTCCAGGAATCGTCCCCCATGCCGGAATAAAAGAATCCCGTCGAGCCGAACCACCCGTTCACCGTGTCCCCGAACATGATCGGAACGTTTTTTATGGAATTTTCGCGTATCACCACCTTTTATCATGGCACAGTTTTGTCGAAATTCCACTTATTATGTCACTTTTTCTTCCCTACAAATCGAAAAAAATGGAAGATCTCCGGGCGCCTCAAAAAAATCATGCACCCCGGATCCCGGCCGGAGTGCATGCTTTCCATATTCCTAATTCCTAGATTTCGCTCTGCGGTTTCCCCCCGGATTTGCCGGCGGCATGGCGGCCGACGCACACGGACAGATGCGCCGGCAACACCCGGAACGCGCATGGCAGCTCGCCGCCCAGTTCGCCGTCCAGATTGAGCTGGACGCGCGAACCGGACTCCACCTCGATTTTTTCGGTCTGGAAATGAATGATCAGCTTGCTGTTCACATGCTCGCCCCGCAAGGCCAGCGTGGCCAGGCGGAGAAAATCGGCGAGGTTGCACTTGCGGACGACGAACACGTCGAACTTTCCGTCGTCGACGGCCGCATTCGGCGCCAGACGGTCGAACCCGGCGACGATCCGGCTGTTGGCGATGAGGAACATGAGGTAGTCGCCCTCCAGCTCGCCCACGCCTTCCGCACGCATGCGCATCCGCGTCGGGCGGAGCTGGGGAATTTTTTCCACGCCTTTCACATAGTAAGCCAGGTAGCCGATCATCGTCTTCAGCCGGCTGGGCACCTCGTAGGTCAGATCCGTCAGGTACCCGCCTCCCGCGACGTTGATGAAATAGCGGCCGTTCGCCTGGCCGATGTCCACCGGTCGGGTGTGCCGTTCCACGATGATGTCGCAGGCCCGGTCCCAGCGGCGCGGTATGCGAAGGGCCCGGGCAAAATCGTTGCTGGTGCCGTAGGGCAGAATGCCCAGCATCGGCCGCTTCTCATGCCCGGCCAGCCCGTTGATCACCTCGTTCAGCGTGCCGTCCCCGCCGGCGGCGATGACCAGGTCGAAGCCGCGGCGCACCGCCTCCGACGCGGCCTGCTGGGCGTCGCCCGGGCCCTCCGTGGCGTGGGTGGACGTTTCGATGCCCCCTTTTTCCAGACGCTGCAGAATGTATGGCAAACGACGCCGGATTTCCTCCCGCCCCGACGTCGGGTTGTAGATCAGCCGCGCTCGCATGATGTTCAACCGTCCCTCATTCCTCCCGTGCGGCAAATCCCTGTCCGGACCTTCAAGTCCAAAGATCCGGCCCTGCCGGCCGCCGGTTCATCGCAGCTGCGCCAGCCACTCCGCCGACTGCCGCGCGATCCACTCCGCCAGCTTCGGATGCGGCAGCAGGGCCGTTTCCGCATAGTCGCAAGGTGCGCCCTGCAGTCGCCGCGGTACGGCCTCGGCGGTGAAATACCCTTCGCTCAAAAACACCGGCACGGCCAGCACCCGGCACGACGGAAAGCCGCGCCGCAGCGATTCCGCCTTCTCCGCCAGATCATCCGTCTTGAGCAGGGCGAAATCCGCCGCCGCGTATCCGCCCCGCGCGCGGATCCGCTCCGCAAGACCGGCCATTCCGCGCAGCCAGGCCCGATGCATCTCCGGCTCCGCGTTGCCGTGGCCGATGAGCAGCACGGCTTCGTTCGCCGGATCGGCCGAAAACGGAGCGATCTTGTCCAGCAGCGCGTCCGCGATTTCCGGGTCGTCGTCGACGGGACGGCCGTAGGTGAGCCGCGCGCGAAGCCGCACCGGCTCCAGGTCCGTTTCGCCTTCCGGTTCGTCGCAGGCGCCCAGCGCCCAGCCGATTTCCCGCACATGCATGCTGCCGGAAGAAATGAAGAACGGAATGGCCAAAAGGTCGGTCACACCGGCCGCTTCCAGCCGGTCGACGCCGTCCTGGATAAGCCGGCCTTCCACCAGTTCCAGATATGCCGCCTCCATCGGAACGCCGGCGCCCGTCCGTTCCTTCAGCAAAAAAGCGGCCTCCCGCACCGCCGCTTCGACGCGTTCCACCCAGACCGCTTCCCGCGATCCGTGGCTGATGACGAGAACGCCCGGCCGCATGCGCCGCGCTCCTCCTTCCTTCCGCCCTGACCCCGCATTCGGCGGAACCTCAAAAGTAATGATAGCAAAGAAATTTTCACGCCGCCATATGCGGCACGGCCAATCGGCCGGATGCGGGGCGGCTGTTTAGATCATGATGTTTTTCCACTCGGCCAGTTTCACTTCCCACGGCACCGCGTTGGCCGGACTGGTGGAAGGCAGCCTGCGGAACGCGAGACCTTCCCTGATCCTCATCCTGCCAAGCACCAGCCGGTGAAACAGCGCCTCCGCGGTCCCTCCATTGAAATACACCCGCTCAACGGCCGGATGGCCGGCGAAAAAGCGCGCAAAATCATTGGGCACCGGATCCCGGATGTTGGCGTCGCTGCTCCCCTCCCGCCGGCAGCTGGCCAGCACGTCCCAAAGCCCGATCCCCTTGTCCAGCAAGAACGCCGTCCTTTGCGCATAGTCCGCGTCCGGCGTCCCGCCGAACAAGGCATAGACGATCTTCCAGAACTGGTTGCGGGGATTCGCGTAATATTGCCGTTTTTCGTTCATTTTTATTCTCTCATAAAAATGCACACTTGCGCCTCCGCACAAAAAAGCAAACCGCCGCGCACCCCATGGGTGCTGCGGCGGCCTGCCGCGTGCAACCTCACTTCTTCGACGCGAGGAATTCGTCGAGCTGTCTTTGCTTTTCCTGGATCACTTCGTCCAGGCCGTTCGCCTTCAGCTTGGCGAAGAACTCGTCCGCCTTGGCCAGATCCAGCGTGCCGGTTTCCAGACCGGGCACGTATTCCTTGTAGATGTTTTTGAGGACGGACACCTGCGACTTCACCGGCTCGATGTCGAAGGTGAACCCGAACGCCGGGGAGTAATGCGCGCCCTGGTTGAAGTTCTTGAACTGCTCCCATTTGTCCGGCGCCTCGCTGTCCCAGATGTAGTTGAGGAACTGGTTGCCCAGCATCCAGGTGGCGCCGATGCTGTAGTTCGCGCTTTGATCGGTGCGGGAGATGATATCTCCGTTGCGGGTGAAATGGATGCCCTCGATGCCGAAGTTGATCAGATTGTTCAGGTACTTGTCGCTGAACAGCAGGTTGATGAACATCATCGCCCGGGCCGGATCCTTGGAGGTCGAGGAAATGGCCAGCATCGAGCCCGTCGCCTCGCCGGTCGACGTGGTGATGGTCGTCATGCCGTGCTGCACCACTTTGCCTACCAGCGAGGAATTGGCGACCATCTCCGCGTCCTTGCCCGGTTTCAGCGGAGACACGATCATGAACACGTTGCCCTTGCGCAGCGCGTCCTGCGGCGACAATTGCGATGTGGCGGCGTCCTTGTTGATGAGTCCCTTCTGGTACATTTCGCGGGTGACCCGCAGCGTTTCCAGGTACCGCGGGTGTTCAATGGAAGGCTTCACCACCGCCTCGGTACCGTCTTTCAGGACGGTTCCTTCCACTTCGTTGTCGCCCATGAAGTCGTATTTCGCGAAATAGTGGGCGTTGAACGTTTCCCCTTGCTTCAGATGAAGCGGAATGAGATCGGGTCTCTTTTGCTTGACCTCTTCCAGGATCGGAATGAGGTCGGCCGGCGTTTTCGCGGCGAAGATGCGCTCCGTCAGGCCCAGCTCGTCGGCGATATCCTTGCGGAACAGGATGCCGCCCTGCTCGGCCGTTTCCTTCAGCGCCGGCACGCCGTAGTTCAGCCCCTTGATCTGGGCGCCTTTCAGGAACTCCGGATCGTGGGCCTTCAGAATGTCCTGGCCGTACTTTTCCAGCAGATTGCCGTGCGGGCCGTTCGGGTCGTTGAGCGCCAGGTAGGCGCCCTTGGCCACGTTGGTGGCATGCCCGTTCCAGGACGCGGTGAAGATGATGTCCATCGGTTCGCGGCTGGAGACGGACAGGTTCATTTTGTTGTCGTACTGACCCCAGTCGATCATGCGGATGTCGAGGGTCGCATTGATCTTGGGCACCAGATATTCGTTGATTTTTTCTTCAACCAGCTTTTCGTCTTTCGGCGGCGTACCCGGGAAATAGATCGTCAGCTCGTACGGCGGAAGATTCGACGTTTCCGAACCGGATTCCGACGTCCCGGACGGCGCCGCGGAAGAGGTCGACGGGGCCTGCGACGACGTTGTCCCCTCTCCGCCTTCCTTGCCGCCGCAGGCCGACAGCACCATGGAAATCACGAGCAGCGCGGCCAGCGGCCACAAGAAAAATTGCCTTGGCTTGCCTCGCATGTTCATGAAAATTGGCCTCCCTTTCAGGAATCTTTTATAACTCAACCGGCTTAAGCCAGAATGAGTCCGATCCTCAACCCTTGATGGCTCCGACCGTGAGCCCGTGCACGAAATACCGCTGGAAGAACGGATACGCGAAAATGATCGGCCCGATCCCCACCACCGCCATCGCCATCCGCGCCGTTTCGCCCGGAATCGTGAAGTTCGGGTTGGCCGCGAGAATGGCGGAATAGGCGGAAGCGTTGGCGCTCAGGTACTGGATGTCCAGGAGCGTCTTGTACATGCGGAACTGGATGGTCACCGGCGCGTCCGTGTCGTTGATGAACAGCAGGCTCAGGAACCAGTCGTTCCAGTAATTCAGCGTGGTGAACAGCCCGACCGTCGCCAGGGCCGGCAGCGACAGGGGAAGCACGATCTGCGTGAAGATGCGCCATTCCCCGGCTCCGTCGATCTTGGCCGACTCGAACAGTTCTTTCGGAATCGTATTGGCGAAGAACGTCCGGATCAGAAGCACGAAAAACCCGTTGACCAGAAGCGGCAGGATGAGAACGGCCAGCGTGTTCTGCAGATGCAGCCCCTGCGTGTACACGAGGTAGAAGGGTACCAGGCCGCCGTTGAACAGGATCGTGAAAAACAGGAAGAAGGCGAACACGTTGCGAAAGGGAAAATCCTGCCGGGAAATCGGGTACGCGTACATCGACATCATGGCCAGTCCGACGACGGTGCCGACCACGGTAACCACGATGGAGACGACATACGAGTCCACCACCGCCCACCAGTCCTTCAGCAGGAACCGGTACGCTTCCAGGCTCCACACCTCGGGCATCAGGCTGTAACCCTCGACCAGAATGGTCCGCTCGTCGGTGAACGAGGCGATGAGCACCACCACCAGCGGGAACACGCACAGCAGGGTGTAGATCGCGAAGAAGATGTTGATGGCCGTGTTGGCGGGACCGGATATCCGCTGAACCGCAGGGATATCCGCCCGGCGTCGAACGGCGGCTTGAAACTGGGACATGGATCGCATTTCCTCCTTGGTTTTCCCCGCTCAGAACAGGGCGTCGTTCCGGCTGATCCGGCGAATGACCCAGTTGGCCAGCAGCACGAGCACGAAACCGACGGCCGCCTGGTACAGGCCCGCGGCGGACGACATGCCGATGTCGCCGGCGCCGATGAAGCTCTGGTACACGTAGGTGTCGATGACCAGGGTCGTTTCGTAGAGCGCCCCGGAGTTGCGGGTCACCTGGAAAAACAGCCCGAAATCCGAGTAGAAAATCCGGCCGATCTGCAGCATCACCATCACGATGATGACGGGACGGATGAGCGGAATCGTGATCACCCGGATCTGCCGCCACCGGGAGGCGCCGTCAATCATGGCCGCCTCGTAGTATTCCTTGTCGATGCCGATGATCGCGGCCAGGTAGATGACGGCGTAGTAGCCGATGTTTTTCCACGTGTTGATGATCGGCAGGATGACGGGCCACCAGGTCGGATCCGAGTACCAGTCCGTCGTGTTGTCAATGCCGAAGAAAGGCAGGATTACGCGGTTGAGGAGTCCGAGTTCCGGCTGCAGAAAGGCGTAGACCAGATAGCTCACGATAACCATCGAGAGAAAGAACGGCAGAAACATCATCGTCTGGTGAAACTTCGCCAGCAGCCGGTTGCGCATCGCGTTGAACATGATGGCGAAGGCGATGCCGATCACCGTGTTGAGAAAAATGAACACCGCGTTGTACAGCACCGTGTTGCGCGTGATGATCCAGGAGTCGGTGGTCCGGAACAGGAATTCGAAGTTTTCGAACCCGACCCATTCGCTCCTCAGGAAGCTTTGCACCAGCGTTTCGCCGTAGGCAAACTTGATGTTCTTGAACGCGATGAGCGAACCGATCATGGGAATGTAATTGTTGACGATCAAAAAAACAATGGTGGGCGCCATCATGATGTAAAATGCGCCGAACTTCCGGAAGTGGAGAAGTACCCGACTTGCCGCATTCCTTTTCGGGATCTCGGCTGCGGCTTCTGCTGCGGTTGCGCCCGCTTTCTGGATCGGAGGGGACGCCGGAGATTGGGGTGTCATTCGCGACCAGTTCCTTTCCGTCTGAAGATGTCCGCCTGGGTTCCGGCTCCGTCCGACATGCGTCAGCGCGGCGAAGCGTCCTTCCGTCCGTCTCCGCCCGGGATGTCATGCCGATCGGGAATTCGGTTCCCATTTTAGGGGCGATCCGACAGCGCTTCTATCTATTGGGGTGACTTTTTTGACACTCCGGTGACATGGAAGACGGCAAAACGATGCCGGGATCACCGGGCCAAAGACAAAAAAAAGAGCGCCTGCGCGCTCATTCCACCGTCCGGTGCTTCTTTCTGTATTCCTGCGGGGTGAGCCCTGTCACTTTCCGGAACAGTTTGGCGAAATAGGACAGATGGACATATCCCACCGATTCCGCGATATGGCTGATTTTGTCGTTGGTCTCCACCAGCAGGCGCTTGGCTTCCTCGATCCGCGCCCGGGCGATGTACTCGGTCAGGGACATGCCGGTTTCCTTGCGGAACAACCGCGAGACATAGGCGGGATTCAAATACACCGCGGCGGCGATGTCGTCCCGGCTCAGCTCCCCGTGCAGCCGCTCCCGGATCAAAGACTGCACTTTGGCGATGACCGCCGATCCCTCCCGCTGGCGGTCGCGCGCCGTCTCCGCCACCGCCTCCAGCGACCGGAGAACGGCCTGGCGGAGCTGCGGCAGCGTCCGCGCCCCCAGCGCGTCGCCGATGCCGGGAAGGACGGCCATCTCCTCCGCGGGCCATCCCCGGCGCGCCGCAAACTGGTACAGCATGTGAAGAAAACCGTACCGGAACGCCTCGATCCCGCCGCGGCCCGCCTGGGCGCCGGCCAGCGCGTCCAGCGCCGCTCCGATGCGGGCGGACAGATCATCATATTCGCCGATATCGAGCAGCACGCCCCATTCCATGAAAGGCAGCGCGGGAAGGGCGGCGCCGCCCGCGCCGGAAGGGCCGTTTTCCGCCGGGGGCCGCTCCGCCGCGTCGATGACCGTTTGCCGGCTGACCATGTTGGCGCTTTCCATTTGCTGCAGCCGGGCCACTTCGTCCGCCAGGCCGCCCAGCGCGGCCGCTTCGCCCACGTAGCAGGACAGCCGGCAGTGGAAGTAGGCGGCGCATGCGCTGACGAAGCGGCGGCAATCCTCCAGCAGCCGGCGCCGGCCCGCCTCCGCTTCGTCCGGATGGTACAGCAGCACCAGGTTCAGCTCCGCCACGTCCTGCAGCACCGTGCCCGGCCGGTCGCCCAGGATCGTTTCCGACGCCGCCTTCCGCAGGGCGTATTCCATGATGCTTTCGTCCCGGGCGTCCAGCTCGATGTCCCACTGCTCCACGCTGAGCAGCACCGGCAGCACCGGGCTGTCCGCCTGCAGCGGCAGACCGAGCTGCCGCAGCCGGAGGTTGAGCCGCTCCGGCGAATCGGCGACGCGGCCCGTGAGCAGTTCCTGCCAGAACCGTTCGACCAGGACGGGGAGCTGTTCTTCCCATTGCCGGCGGTACGTTTCCAGCATCTCCTCGAACGACTTCCGGCGGCGCCGCTCCTCGATTTCCCGCACCGCCCGCCGCACCACGTCCTTCAGCGCGTCGTGGTCCACCGGCTTCAGGACGTAGTCGAAGCAGCCGTGCTGCAGCGCTTCCTGCGCGTATTCGAACCGGGCGTGCCCGGTAAGGAACACGGTCACCGTCGAAATGCCGCGCTCGCGAATCCAGCGGAGCAGCTCCAGGCCACCCGCGCCCGGCATTTCGATGTCCGAAATGACGAGATCGACGGGGCGTTCCGCCATGAGCCGCATCGCTTCTTCCGCGCTTTCCGCCTCCAGGATCCCGGAAAACGGCATATCACTCCAGTCGATGCCGCGGGTGATGCCCTGCAGGGCATACAGTTCGTCGTCCACCACCAGCATGGTCAGCAACGCGTTTCGCCTCCCTGCCGCTTGTTCTTTGACCCCATACACGGCGTAAATTAGGACGTGACGGGCGTCCGGCTCTCAACGCCCATTAATTCCTTTGAGAATTCTTCGGAGACTTCGAAACGTTCTTTTCGTCGGCCGTTTCGTTCCGCAAACGGGCAAAAAAATTCGTTAAGGTTGCCAACAGCGAGTGTTCATCGTGATTGGGCAACATCCCCGGTTCGGGTTTCGCTTTGGCTTTGGATTTAACCCGGGAGGCCTCGGCCTCGAGGTCGCGAACCAATGCGACAATCTTTCCGAGTTCGGAGTGCAGAAAATCCGCGACTCCCGTGTCGACGGGCAGGCGGATATTACGCGCGCCGAACTTCGTCGAAGTATAGTGCCATTCACCGTCCTCACCGCGATACATCGTCCAGATGGCCAGCGCAAGATCATTCGGACCATTTGAAAGCTCGACCCTCACGCCTCTTTCGGACGTGATCTGATAAACCTCTGATACGTATAATTTCTTGTAGTCTTCGTTAGCCATACTGTATTCCTCCAATAAGGATTCTTAAGACGCCGACGGACCGAAGGCGGAACTCTCAAACCGCTCCACATGCGCGCTGCGGGCCGGCAGCCGCACTTCCACCACCGCACCGCCCTCCGGCGCGTTGCGGAACGAGATGCCCCCCTCCCCGCCATACAGCATGCGGAACCGCCGGAGCACGTTCCAGATGCCCACGCGCTCCCGGTCCTGCGGCCCGAACTCCGCGCCGCTGTTCAGCGTCTCCAGCACGGCTGCGGGGAAACCCGGGCCGTTGTCGGCCAGGGTTAGCCGGATCATGCCGGGGTCCGCCGGATCGTCCTCGGACCGGATCACGATGCGGAAGGGTTCCCCGTCCGGCTTCCGGCCGCCAAACCCGTGGATCACCGAATTTTCCACGAACGGCTGCAAAATCAGCGGCGACACCGGCACCGCCTCGTGCGCCGGGTCCACGCGGATCTCGTATTCCAGCTTCGAGACATAGCGCATTTTCTGGATCTCCAGGTAGTGCCGGATGTGACGGATCTCGTCCTCCAGCCGCACCACCGTCCGGTGGGACAGCATCAGGAAGCGGAAGTATTCGGCCAAATGCAGGGACAGCTTTTGCACCGAACGGTAGTCTTTCAGGGCGGCCAGGTTGTAAATGATATTCAGGCTGTTCATGTAAAAATGCGGGTTGATCTGGATCTGGAGGTGGCGGTACTCCGCTTCCTGCAGGCGGAGCTGCTCCTCGTACACGTCGATTTTCAGCTTCTCGATCTGTTCCGCCATCCGGTTGAACGTGCCGCTGACAAAGGAAAACTCGTTGTTCTCCGCATCGACCGGCAGACGGACCTGGAAATTCCCCTGGCCGATCTGCCGCATGCCCTGGATGAGCCGGGCCAGCGGCCGGAACATGACGCGCTGCAAGAAACCGAGATACAGCGCCAGCAAGACCGCCGCCGCCAGCGGAATCCAGAAGTACATCATTTTCTGGAAAAACGGCAAATTTTTCAGCAGATGCGACCGGGTGGTCACCAGCACAAAATGCAAATCCGCCTCCTGCGACCGCTGCGAGATGACGATGTAGGACTGTCCCTCATGCAGGATGCCGTAGGCGACCCCTTCCGAGGCGATGGCCGTGCGCCGGAACGCTTCGCTCCCGACGGGCGGAAAATCGCTCCGGGAGCGGAGCCGTCCTTCCGAGTCCGCCAGAAAATAGCCGCCGCCGGGCCCGACGTCGAAATTGCCCAGCATTTGCTGCAACTCTTCGACCGCCACCAGCACCCCGGCGATGACGCCGCTTCCGAGGGAAACCGTTGCCACCAGAAACTCGGTATCCCCCACCGTGAGAAAATCCCACCGCCGTTCGGCCAGCCCGACGTCGGCCGCGCCCGAACGGGATTCCTCCACCCGCCGCAGGAGCGCTTCACTCTTGGCCTCCGCGTTATAGCTGAGCGTAGTGGCGAAGAGCAGATCGTTTTCCTTTTCCGTATACAAAAACAGGGTATCCATCAGGCTGAATGCGTTTACATCCAGAATGAAACGACGGTGCAGGCGGATCTTCGCCAGTTCGTACTCGTCATCCCCCGGCGACAGGCTCTGGATCAGGTGCAGATCCGGCTCGAATTCCAGCTGCGACAGATAGTCGATGCCGTATTTCATCAGGCGGTCCTGGTGCGCCAGCTGTTCCTTGAGCAGGGAGCTGTAATGCGCGGTGATCTGCTCCTGCACGATGCGCATGGCGTACATGTTGATGTACAGCATGAAAAGGACCAGGGGGAACAGGATCGCCAGGAACCCGAGCACCAGCCGGAAGCGGACGGACCTCCAGTTCCGCACGGAAGTTCCTCCCACCTTTTGGGATACTTGTATCATACGGAAATCCTGTCCGGCGGGCAACAAGGAAAAAGGATCCGCCATTCCGCAACCGCCTCGCGTTTTCGCCCGGAAAAGACAAAAATGCAATGATTTTCCCGGAAAAACGCCGTTTCGGAAAAATCATTGCATTACCTGGACTGTCCGCGCCCAACGTTTAAGGATTTTCCGGACCCTGCGAGCCGCCGGCGCCGTCCGAGCCCGGACCGAAACGCCCCAGTCGCTCCAGGGCCAGCTTGTATCCGTCGTTGCCGTACAGCAGGCAGCGCTTCACGCGCGAGATCGTCGCGGTGCTGGCGCCCGTTTCCTCCTCGATCCGGCTGTACGTATAGCCGCACCCCAGCATGCGGGCCACCTCGAGTCTTTGCGAAAGGGCCTGGATCTCGTTCACCGTGCACAGATCGTCGAAAAACAGATAGCATTCTTCCACGGTTTTGAGGGTCAGAATGGCCTCGAAAAGCTGGTCGATCGTCTTGTCTTTCAGCTTCGCAAGTTGCATGGGCAGCCCCTCCGCCGGCGATATTTTCAATGTTTATTGTACGATGACTCTTGCATTTCTTCAAGCGTTACAGTATTCACGCTTCACCGAAGTAAATCAGCCCAGCGCCGGCGCGGCTCCCATCCGCGTCCCACCGCATGCCCGCCCTCGACTTTTCCATTGGTCGGGCATCCGTCCATGCGCGGACACACACTTGCACATACGCTGTGACCAAGAAGGGTGTGATGCGACGCCATGGACAACAACAAGTGGCCCGCGGTCCGCGGCTGGCTGCCGGATCGCCAGCCCCCGGGCGGCGGGATGTATCCGGGCGTTGACGATTTCCAGGGCCCCGCGGGCGGACCGTACGGCGGACCCGGGTACGGAGGAGGGGCCTACGGCGGACCGTCGGGATACGGCGGCGGATTTTTCGGCGGACCTTCCGGCGGCTACGGCCAAGGTTACGGCGGGGGCGGCGGCGGACTGCTCAACCTGCCGTTCAACCTGGGCCAGCTGAAGATGTTCATCGACCGGATGGGCGGTCTCGACGGCATCCTCAACACGATCGGAAAAATGCAGCGGCTGTTCGGCACCATGCAGCAGCTCGCCCCGCTGGTGCGTCTGCTGCTGGCCAAAAAGAGCAGCACCTCGGACGCGGAAGAGGAGCTCGAGGCCCCGCGCCGCAAAAGAAAACGCGGCGGACAGCGCCGTCGCCGCCGGGGCGCGGCCGGACGGAGCGGCTCCCGTCCCCGGCGCGGCGGTGCCGGCCGCCGGCGTCCGGGAGCCGGCCGCCGGACGGGAGGCGGCTACGCGCGGGTTCGCGCCGCGTCCGGCCCGGCGGGGAAACGAACCGGAGCCCGGACCCGGGACCGCTTCCGGGTTCCGGACCATGACCGCGAACCCGCCGATCTCCCGCCGGACGGCCTCTATCTCCCGTAGGTTCGGCCCCGCCGCGCTCCGCCGCCAAACCCTCCATGCGTACGGCCTGCCCGGCGCCCCGAAAAACAAGGGCGCCGGAGCGGGCTTTCCGCGTTCCGGCGCCTTGGATCACAACGCTTCGTATTCCAGGAACGGGTCGTCGATCACGATGCGGTGCGCCTCGGCATCGCTCACGCCCGTGTAGAGCGTGGCGGTGCCGTCTCCGTTCCGGCACAGGCCGCCGCTGAACAGCACGTCCGCCAGGTCCGGCCGCTTCGCCGGCCCCGCCGGGAACATGTCCCGCGTGGCGATCAGCTTGATCGGCGTATGCCGCTTCGTATCCGGGTGAAAACCGAAGGTCATCGGATAATAATGTCGGTAGTTGGCTTCATCCATATACGCGATATGGCCGAGCACGCCGATCCAGCCGTTGCGCAGCAGCATCGCCTCGTTGCCGCCGCCCCATTCGTCGGGCGCGAATTGCCCGATCAGGAGGTCCGCCCGCTCGATCGCTTCCACCGTGAGCGCATCCAGGGAAGCGATTTCCGTGTAGCCGATCACGGCGCGGGTTTTCCCCACGATCATCGGACGCGTGAACATCCCGATCCGGTTTTTGCCGATTTCCACCAGGCGGATGTCCTTCATTGCCGGGGGACCCACCGCAAACCGACGCAGGTCCATGACGCGCGGCCCCCGGTAAAACACCGTCCGCCACGTCGTGATGTAATACGGATCGTCCGGATCGAACTCCACTTCCACGCCGCCGAAGACGAGTTCTCCCCCGATGAAGGTAAAAAAGGGATCCTGCAGCGGGAAAACCGGAGCGCCCTCCCGGGGCACCCACACGCCGTCCCGTTCGATGAAAAACATCACCTGCGAGCGTTCGTCGTTTCGATGTTCCACCCGCCCCGCGATCACCCATTCGCCTTCATCCAGGAACGGGGCGGTAATATTGTAAACGTCCCGCTCTCCGACGCCCGCGAAGCGCAGCTTTTCACCGCGCCCTTTCGGCATCCTTTGGCGAAACGACTGTACCAGTTCCACGCATGATCTGGCCCGGTGTGCCGCGACTGTCATCTGCCGGCCTCCCGCGCGAAGCGATTCACCTGTTCGCTCATTTCCATTGTAGTACGGTTTCCTCCCCGCGTTCCAGTCCGGCCGCCCAATGTGACTGGCCGGCGGCGGACCGGGACGTTCAACGGAACAGCATGATGGCCCCGTATGTAATCGCGCCGAGCAAGGCCGACACCGGAATGGTGATGAGCCAAGCCGCGACGATGCGCCCGGCCACGTTCCACCGGACGCCGGCGAAGCGTTTCGCGGTGCCGACGCCGAGAATGGACGACGTGATGGCGTGCGTGGTGCTGATCGGCAGATGCGTCAGCGTCGCCGACAGAATGACCGTCGCCGATCCCAGATCCGCGGAAAAACCGTTGATGGGCTCGATCTTGAAAATTTTCGTGCCCATCGTCTTGATGATCTTCCACCCGCCCATCGCCGTACCGGCCGCCATCGCCATCGCCGCCAGCACTTTGACCCACAGGGCCACCTCGACTTCCTCCTGGTAGCCGGCGAAGACCAGGGCCAGCGTGATGATGCCCATCGCCTTCTGCGCGTCGTTGGTGCCGTGGGTGAACGCCTGGAACGCCGCCGACATCACCTGGCCGCCGCGGAACCCTTTGTTCAGCTTGTACGGCGCAAAGCGGGCGAAAATCCTCTTGAATGCATACATGATACAAAATCCGAGGGTAAAAGCCAAAAGCGGCGAAACGATGAGCCCGATGACGATTTTGGCAAACCCGCCGAAATTGATGCCGCCAAAACCCGCCGCCGCCATCCCCGCGCCCGCCAGCGATCCGATCAGGGCGTGGGAGGACGAAGACGGGATGCCGAACCACCAGGTGATCAAATTCCAGGCGATGGCGGCGACCAGCGTGGCGATGACGACGAGCAGCCCGTTTTGCATGCCGAACGGATCGACGATGCCGTCGGCGATGGTTTTGGCCACGCCGGTGAACATCAGCGCGCCCACAAAGTTCATCACCGAGGCCAGCAGGATCGCCTGGCGGGGCGAAAGCGCGCGGGTCGACACGGAAGTGGCGATGGCGTTGGCGGTGTCGTGGAAACCGTTGATGAAATCAAAAGCCAGCGCCAACACGACAGTAACCAGGACCGTAAAAAACAATGCGTCCATGAATCGAATGTCCCCTGTCCGGCACTCAGGAATTGCGCATGACGATCGAGACGAGGGCGTGGGCCACATCTTCGCAGGAGTCCGTCGTTTCTTCCAGCCGCTCGTACAGTTCCTTGTATTTGATCAGCTCGATCGGATCCCTTATGGTTCGGAACAATTCCCTGATGCCGTGGCGCATCAGTTCGTCCCCTTCGTCTTCCAGCTCGTTCAGCCTGATGCAGTAGGGCTGGATTTCCTGCAGCTTTTTTTGCGTCAGGAGCAATATCGCCTTGCGGATTTCCTCCGCGCTCAGCTTCAGGTTTTGCCCAAAACGCCGGATATACTCGTTGGTCCGGTGAATCCGGTACATGTCGAATCGGGAAGCGCACGCCTCGATGCCGTCCAGCACGTCGTCCATGACCTTGGTCAAGGCGATGATGTCGTCACGGTCGATCGGGGTAATGAAGGTTTTGTTCAGTTCCGTGATGATGAGGTGCGCCTGCTTGTCCCCTTCGCGTTCGTACTCCTTCATTTCCCGCGCGAAAGCGTTCAGATCGCCCGGATCGTCCTTGATCCTCTCCGCAAAATGATTCGCGGCGCGGACGATGGTGTCCGACATCGCCTCCAGCGCCGAAAAAAACACGTCCTTTTTCCGGAACACCGGATTAACTCCCTTCGACCGCAAATTTCAACATTTTTTATCATATCACGCACGGCGGCCGGTAAACAATCTAAGAAAATATTACATGTTCTTCTAGCGAACCCGGGATAATATGGTAATATATCGTGCCCGGCGCAAACGGGAGTTCCTCGCCGTCCCTGCGGATCCGGATCATGTCGCCCTTCTCCCGCGTCCATTCGGCGGAAATGACCTTCCCTCCCCGGAAAAGCAGCGCCTCACCACCCGAATGCAGGTCGATCTCCAACCGGCCTTCCTTGTCGTATACCCGGTGCGCGGTGCTCAGAAAAACCAGATTGGCCGCCGTAAGCGGCTCGTTGTTGTTTTTGTCGATCTGCACCTCGCCGTTGATCAGGCGGGTGTACAGCCCCGTGGCCGCGTCATAGGTGTAGGAGACGACGTAATTTTTGAGCGAAAACCACGCTTCCACGTTCACCGCGCCGGCCGCCCCGGGCGGCGGATCGGCGGCGAACGGCAGGCTCGGCACCGGCACCTGCTCGGGAAACTTGCGCTTTTTCACGCCTTCGCGCAGCATCTCCAGGGTGGAGTACAGGTTGTGCGGCGCCTTGCGCGACTTGTCCCGGTAAAAATACGCCCCCGCGTTGTAGATTTCGTCCAGATCGGCTTTCCCCGAATGCTGCAGGATGGCGAGGGCGTCGTTGCTGGCGCCGGCGTGGACGAGCACGCCGCCGTACATTTCGCCCAGGTCGATGAGGTAAGGCCGGATGCTGCGGATCGGGCCGATCGGGTCGGCAAAGTCGCGGCTGTGGAACACCGCCATCAGCCGCGTGATGCCCCCTTCGGCCAGCACTTCCCACACGGCGTCGGCATATGTAAGACCGGACTGGGGTCTGGCCGCCGAATAGTTGTTGATCATGACAGTGAACGGCCGGAACGCCGGCGGCTGCTCCAGGGGCATCCCGGTCAGCGGAGCCACGAAAGCCGGCGTCGGGCTGGCGGGTTCCGGCGTTTCGCCCGGCGCCGGAATCGGCGTCGGCGTAACGGTGGGCGACGGTTCCGGATCGGCCGGCTTCCCTTTGCCTCCGCACGCGGCGAGCATGAGGACAACAGCTGTCGTCATTAACGCAAGTTTCCACCAAGGTCTCAAATTCGATTCCTCCGTCCGCACGAAAAGTTGTGCCGGGAGCCCGGATGCGCCGCCTCGCCGGTGGCGCTTGCTCCCCCCTCAATGCGACAGTTGCCGGTAGGCGCTGGGGGACAGGTCCGTCCAACGCTTGAACTGCTTGCTGAACTGGGAGACGTCGCCGTACCCGAGCGCCTCGGCGATCTCCTCCACCGACCGGGAGGGATCCTGCAACAGCCGCTTGGCGTGGTTCAGCTTCAGCAGGGTCAGATACCGGCGAGGCGACATGCCGTAAGTCTGGCGGAACACCCGGTTGCAGTGCGCCGGGGAATAGCCCAGCTGGGCGGATAGGGTACGCAGCGTTTTGTCCCCGTCGACGGGATGTTCTCCGAGGGCCATCCGCTCAATGCCGGCCGCCAGGCGATGCGCCAGCTCAACGGCGCTTCCCGCCTTCGCTGCGGGATCAGGCGGCAATCCCGCCGCCACTTCATGCAACGCGGCAAAAAAAGCGAAGCCCGCCGCGAGCGCCGCCCACAAGCCGCCCTCGTCCGCACCGCCCGCGTCTTTGCCGGGCGCCATGCCGGCTTCGTCCATCCCGGCCGCGTCCTGGCCAGGCGCCACGCCGGGTTTGGGACCGCCACCCTTCGGCGGGCCTGCGTCTTCCCCGAACGCTTCGCCCAAGCCCGGGCCCGTGCCTGCTCCGCCTGTGGCCACCTCCGGCTTGTCCGCCGCCTCCTTCGGCGCGGTCTCCGCCAGAAACCGCTCCAACGCGGGACGGAGGCGGCGTTCCAGCTCCGAGCCGCGCTCGTAGAGCACGCGGGTCAACCCGTACAGCCGCCGGCGCAGCGTCAAATCGTCCACCGCGAAATGGATGCAGAAATACTCCATTTCCTTTCCATCCGCAGAGCCGAGGCTCTCGTGGCGCACGCCGGGCAAAAGCCACAGCACATCCCCCGGACGCTGCAGCCATTCCTTGCCCGCCACCTTCATCCGCTGCAGGCCTTGCGTCACCACGTTGACCTCGAACACTTCATGCGCATGCTCGGGATAGCGCCATGCCGCCCGCACCCTGCGCCGATGCACGGCATACAGGCGAAACGATATGTCAAGGTCCGGCATCCACCGGTTGTCTACGACCTCATCCATCGGATCCGCCGGTCCAATGCTGTGCACCTTCGTGTCCTCCGCCGGCATTCGGCCCGGTCTTTCGCCGCCGGCCTCTCGCCGAATTTTTCTCGTACCATTATACCACTATTGCTCCCGGTTTCCGCATATCGCCTAATTTGCCCAAAATCGGGCGCAATTTGTCCATGCCTTTTTGCATCCGCTTCTTTTTATCCTTTTTCTAAGGAACAATTTGCATGATGATCAAGCGGGAAAGGAGCTGGGAGTGCGGATGTTCAACCGGTTTTTCAACGCCCATCATTCGCCGATCGGCGCCTACGCCAGCTTCACCCTCGGCTATCCCGGCGGCTCCGGCGGATTCGATCTGGAAATGGCCCGTCCGCCCGGGCAGAACGTGTTCATCGGGGTGGAGTCACGGGACGGGAAGGTGTTTCAGGCGCTGCCTTTTTTCGGATCGGTGGAGGATGAAAGCAAGCGGTACGACGTGGAAAAAACGGACGACACCGGCGGCGCGAAACGGCGGGTGGTGCCTTTCGCGCGGGAGGAGGTGTCCCGGGACTTCCGGCTTTCAACCGACACCTGGAGCGCGGGGGACCTGACGTTCACGCTGTATTCGCCCGTGCTGCCGGTCCCCGACCCGGACACGGCGGGCGAAGAGGAACTGAAGCGGGCGCTCGTGCCGGCCATCGTCGCCGAACTCACCGTCGACAACACCCGGGGCGAACGGACGCGGCGGGCGTTTTTCGGCTATCAGGGCAGCGATCCGTACAGCCCGATGCGGCGGCTGGACGACACGGCGCCGGATCTGAGGGGCATCGGCCAGGGCCGGATCACGGCCATCGCTTCCCGGGACCCGGAGGTGCGGTCGGCGCAGCATTTCAGCATGGAAAACATTCTGGATGCCGTCCACGAGGAAAACTGGACATTCGGTCTCGGCACCGTGGCCGCGCTGGTGATGGACGTTCCCGCGGGCGCCCGGAAGACGTTCCGGTTTGCGATCGGCTTCTATCGGGGCGGCATCGTCACCACCGGCATCGAGGCTTCCTATATGTATACCCGGTGGTTCCCCAATATCGAAGCCGTGGCCAGGTATACGCTCCAACATTTCGACGAGCGCGTCGAACTGGCCTTGCGGGCCAACCGGATGATCGACGACACCGCCCTGAGCGACGACCAGAAGTTCATGATGGCCCACGCCATCCGCGCCTACTACGGCAACACGCAGCTGTTCGACGCGGACGGCCGGCCGATCTGGGTGGTGAGCGAGGGCGAGTACCGGATGATGAACACGTTCGACCTGACCGTTGACCAGCTGTTTTACGAATTGAAAATGAACCCCTGGACCGTCCGGAACGAACTCGACCTGTTCGTCCGCCGCTACAGTTACCGGGACCGCGTGCGCTTTCCGGGACAGGAGGAGACGCACGAAGGCGGCATCAGCTTCACGCACGACATGGGGGTCGCCGGCGCGTTTTCGCGTCCCGGACATTCCGTCTATGAACTGTACGGGATCAGCGGGTGTTTCTCGCACATGACCCATGAGCAGTTGGTCAACTGGGTGCTGTGCGCGGCCGTGTATGCGGAACAGACGGGCGACCGCGCCTGGCTGTCCGCGAACCTGGACGTGCTGACCGAATGCCTGCACAGCATGGTGAACCGCGACCATCCGGATCCGGCGCAGCGCAACGGTCTGATGGGCCTGGACAGCACGCGGGTGATGGGCGGAGCGGAGATCACCACGTATGACAGTCTCGATGCCTCGCTCGGCCAGGCGCGGAACAACCTCTACCTCGCCGGCAAAATCTGGGCCGCCTATGTGGCGCTGGAGAAGCTGATGCGCGACGCCGGGCGGGACGATCTGGCCGCCTTGGCCGGCGGGCAGGCGGAGCGGTGCGCGCGCACCATCGTTTCCCGGATGAAACCGGAAGGCTACATCCCCGCCGTCATCGACGAGGGCAACGATTCCCGCATCATCCCGGCCATCGAGGGACTCGTGTTCCCGTATTACGCCGGCTGCCGGGAAGCACTGGATGAAAACGGCCGGTTCGGCGACTACATCCGGGCGCTGAAGCGCCATCTGGAGACGGTGCTGGTCGAGGGTGTCTGCCTGTTTCCGGACGGGGGCTGGAAAATTTCCTCCACAAGCGACAACTCGTGGCTGAGCAAAATCTATCTGTGCCAGTTCGTCGCCCGGCATCTTCTCGGCCTGCCGTGGGACGAGAAAGGCCGTGCCGCCGACGCGGCGCACGTCGCCTGGCTGACCCACCCCGAGCTGTCGGTCTGGAGCTGGAGCGACCAGATCCTCGCGGGCCGAATCATCGCCAGCAAATACTACCCCCGCGGTGTCACCAGCATTCTGTGGCTGGACGAAGCCATCGCGCGCGGCTGAAATCATGAACAAGCCGCCCCGGCATGCCGGGGCGGCTTGCGTATTTGACCGGGACCTTCCTTACGTGGCCAGGGATTCGGACCGGGTCTCGGTCGATCGAAGGATGGCGCGGAGGGAAGACGTCAGGCCGATCAACACGAACAGCAGGGCAAACGCCAGGCCGGCGGCGATCATGAGGACGGAAGGGTGCACAAAGGTGCCGAGCGACCCGTAAGCCAGGTTGCAAACCGCCATCATCCCGCCCGCGATGACGATATACACGCTGGATACGCGTCCCTGGTACCCCGGATCGGTGCGCTGCATGACGAAGGCGTTGCTGGAGGCCATGAACACGGCCTGGGTAGCCCCGACGAGCAGGGCGGAGGCCAGGGCCAGCTCCTGGGAACGGGCGAGAAACAGCAAACACAGCGAAAGGCCGCTGCCGATCGCCGAGGCGCCGTAGATCCAGCGCTGGAACCGCCCGCTGGAAACCCCCGCGCTCGACAGGTTGCCCAGCAAGGCGCCGAGCCCCACCGCCGTCATGATGCTCCCGTACAGTCCGCCGCCCGTGGCCGCCGCGCCGCCGTGCGCATGGGCCCCCGCCCCCGAAGCGGCGGAAGCGTGGTCCGCATGTTCCGCATGGTTCGCGTGGACGTCCGCCTGGGCGGGCTGGATGTATTCGGAAGCATAGGACGGCAGAAGTCCGTTGTAGGACATCGTCAGCGCGCAGTGCAGGCCGACCAGCAGAATGAGCAGCCCGATGGGGCGCGACCGGATATAGGAAAATCCGCCGGACAGCGAACGGAACACGGAAATTCCTTCGGGACGCGGAGCGCGAAGATAATCTTCCCGGATCTTTACCCGCGACGAAAAGAAGGCGGCGGCCACGTACAGGGCGGTCACCAGGGCGAAAACCGAATCGGAACCGAAAAAGGCGATCATCGGCGTTGCCAGCACCGCGCCGAAAAACTCCGCGCCATGGCTCACCACGCCCATCAGGGACGCCCCGTTGTGCAGCCTGTCATAGTCCAGGATGACCGGCACCATGGAGGTGGCCATGACCATCTGGATGTTGAACGCGACGCCGAAGCACAGCGAGCAGGCCACCACCAGCCACAGGGGCGGCTCCCCCGCCAGGTTGACGGCAAGCTGCAGTCCGGCCGCGCCGGCGCTGAGCACCTGGGCCAGCGTGTAAATTTTCCGGCGGTTGAAGCGGTCGGCCAGGACGCCGGCGTACGGGCCGATGACCACGACGGGAATCAGGGAAGCGAACAGGCTGAACCCGACCCAGAAGGGCGATTGGCTGATCGTCTGGAGCAGCCAGCCGACGCCGACCAGGTACGCCCAGTTGCCGGAATGGGACAGGGCGGCCGATATCCAGACGAACCGAAAGTTTCGGTCTTCCAGGGAAGACCACACGGCGGAAAATTTCATGAAAAAGGTCCCCCGTTCATGTGGGCGCCGGACTCGCCGCGGCCGTTCAGGTCGTTCGTCTTGTTTTCCTTGAGATACCGGTAAATCGACGCTTCCGAAGCCTCGAGCGCCTTGGCCACTTCCGCCACCGCCCCTTTGAGCAGAAAGATGCCCTTTTCGTTCAATTCCCGGACAATTTCCATCTTCTCCGCCTTCGTCATGCGCCCGGGGGTCACCTTCCGCTGTTCCACGGCATTGCGGATCGTGTTCAGCGTGAGCTCCTCGGCCGTCGGGGCGAAGGTCTCGGAATAGCCCAAATCGCCGACTTCGATATCCCGCAGCTGGCTGATTTCGACGATGCATTGGACGGCATCCGCCAGCTTCCGGAGTACGTCGGTGTCGAAATTGATGCACAAAAGGCCGACGATCCGATCCTCGTCGTCGCGGATGAAATAGGTGGAGGAGCGGAGTTTCTTGCCGTTGTTCGAGATGCCGGTGTAGTTCGTGATAAACGGTTTTTTTTGCAATTCCCCGTCTTTCAGGATGCGCAGCGACAGATCGGTGACGGGCCCGCCCACCGTCCTTCCGCTCACGTGCTCGTTGCGGATCGCGATGATGGAATGGTTGGGATCGGAGATGTCGTGCAGAACGATTTCATAGTTCGGTCCCAGCACTTCCGCGAGAAAATCCACCAGCTGGATATAGCGGACCCAGATTTTTTCCGTTGGTTTGCTCTTTGTCTGTTCCATCTCGGCGCAGCGTCGGATGCGACGCGATCCCTCCTCTTTCCGGCACGCGGCCGGGTTTCAGGCCGGATGATGGCAGGCGACGAAATGATCCTTTCCGATTTCTCGCCACTCCGGCACTTCCTGCCTGCAACGCTCCGTCGCCGCCGGACACCGCGTGTGGAACCGGCAGCCGGAAGGGGGCCTGGTCGGCGAAGGCAATTCCCCCTGGATCGGCGTATGGGCATTCCGCCGCCGTTCGGGGTCGGGCACCGGATTGGCGGACAACAGCGCCTTCGTGTAATGGTGCGCCGGATGCCGGAACAGCTCTTCCGTTTTCGCGATTTCCACCATCTTGCCCAGGTACATGACGCCGATGCGGTCGGACACGTGCCGGACCACCGACAGGCCGTGCGCGATGAACAGGTAGGTCAGGTGGAGCCGTTCCTGCAAATCCTGGAGCAGGTTGATCACCTGGGCCTGCACGGAAACGTCCAGCGCCGAAACGGGTTCGTCGCAGAGCAGGAACTTGGGCTGCAGGGCGAGCGCCCGGGCGATGCCGACCCGTTGCCGCTGGCCGCCGGAAAACTCGTGCGGGTATCGGTCGTACCACGCGGGACTCAAGCCAACCATGCGCATCAGTTCCTGCACTTTTTCGCGCTTGGCCTTTCCCGTCATCGACTCGTGCACCCACAGCGGTTCGCCGATGATGTTGCCGATTTTCCAGCGCGGATCGATGGAGCTGTACGGATCCTGGAAAATGATCTGCATTTCCTTGCGCGCCTCACGCAATTCCTTCGGCGATGCCGCCGTGAGGTCCCGGCCTTCGAACAGCACCCGGCCCTCGGTGGCTTTCTCCAGGTTCAGCAGCACGCGGCCCAGGGTCGACTTGCCGCAGCCGGATTCGCCCACCAGCCCGAACGTTTCCCCGCGCCGGATCTCGAAGGTCACGTCGTCGACGGCCCGGATGATTTTCCTTTCGCCCAGGATTCCTTGTTTGATTTTATAATACTTTTTCAGCCGTTCGATCACCATGAGGGGTTCGCGATCGGAACCGGCACCGGGGAGATCCGCGTCTTCCGCCTCCGCCGCTTCGCCGGCGGAAACCTCCACGGATGACGCCGCGCCGCCCATGCCTTCCCCCGTGTTCCACACATCCGCGGCGGCCAGCGCTTCCGCGTGCCAGCACGCCGCAAGCCGCCCGTCGACTTCCCGCAGCGGCGGTTCCGCGGTGATGCACTGCTCCGTCCGGAACGGGCACCGCGGATGGAAACGGCAGCCCGACGGCCATTCATTCAGATTGGGAATCGATCCTTCGATCGAGTAGAGCCGTTTGCTGCGATCGCTCTCCAGGGAGGTGACCGATTTGAGCAGCCCCATGGTGTAGGGATGGTACGGCTTTTTGAACAGCCGGTAAACGTCCGCCTGCTCGACGATTTTGCCCGCGTACATCACGACGACGCGGTCCGCCATCTCGGCGGCGATGCCCAGGTCGTGGGTGATGAGCAGGATCGACATGCCGTATTCCGCCTTCAGCTCGCGGAGCAGCGCCAGAATCTGCGCCTGGATCGTCACGTCCAGCGCCGTCGTCGGCTCGTCGGCGATGAGCAGATCCGGATTGCAGGCCAGGGCGATGGCGATCATGACGCGCTGCCGCATGCCGCCCGACAGATCGCCCGGGTATTGCCGCATGCGGATTTCCGGCTCCGTGATGCCGACGCGCCGCAGGAGTTCGACGCCCTGCCGCCAGGCTTCCTTGCGGGACACCTTCTTGTGCCGCAAAATGATTTCCGTCAGCTGCTGCCCGATGGCAAACACCGGATCCAGCGCGGTCATCGGTTCCTGAAAGATCATGGAAATCCGGTTGCCGCGCAGGGAGCGGAGTTCCTTCGGACCGGCCTTCGCCAGATCCTGCCCGTTCCAGAGAATCTCGCCCTTCGCGATCACGCCGCCATTGTAATCCGTCAGCCGCATGATCGACAGTGAGGTGATCGTCTTGCCGCTTCCCGATTCACCGACGAGACACACGGTTTCGCCGGGGTCGATCCGCATCGTCACCTCGTCGGTTACGACGAGAAACCCCTTGGGCGTGCGGACGCCGATCGAGAGGTCTTTCAGTTCCAGCAGCGGATGCGCACTCATGCCGTTTTCCTCCCTGTGGCTCAATTCCCGGATTTGCGCGGGTCGAAGCGGTCCCGCAGCTCGTCGCCGATGATGTTGACGGACAGCACCAGCAGCGTGATGGCCAGCCCGGGGAACGTGACGATCCACCAGGCGACCGACAGGTAGCCCCGGCCCTGGGACAGAATCTTGCCCCAGTCCGGATTCCCCGTTTCGGCGCCCAGGCCGAGGAAACTGAGCGCGGAACCGACCAGGATCGCCACCCCGACGCTGACGGTGGCCATGACCATAATGGGGCTCAGCGCATTGGGCAGCACATGGCGGAAAAATATTTCCGCATGGGACATCCCGATCGCCCGGGAAGCCTCAATGTATGGACGCCCCCGGATGGCCATCACCTGTCCTCGCATCACGCGGGCAAAGGATGGGATGATGGCGATGCTGATGGCCAGGATCATGTTGAACATGCTCGGCCCGAGGGCGGCGGCGATCGCCAGCGCCAGCAGGATGCTCGGGATGGTCATGAGCACGTCGATGAACCGCATGAGCGCCTGATCGATCACCCCGCCCAGATACCCTGCCAGCGACCCGATGATGCCGCCCGCGGCGGCGGCCAGCAGGACCGACACGCTGCCGATGATCACCGAGTTGCGGCTGCCGTAGACGACGATGCTGAACATGTCCCGGCCGAAATAGTCGGTGCCGAACCAATGCTGCGCGCTCGGCGCTTTCAGGACGCGGTCCGTGAACATCTGGGTAGGGTGGAAAGGCGCGATCCACTGGGGAAACAGCACGCACAGCACCACAAAGGCCATGTACAGACCGGCGGCGGCCAGGACCAGTTTGGACAGGGTGAACTTCTTCCTCGCGAAGTTTTTCGCTTTTTTCGCCCCGGACGCCTCCGGCCGTTCCCGCTCCATCGCCGGAGCTTCCTGCACCTGTTGCAGTTGCATTTCGCTTCCCTCCAAACCTCGGACCCTTCGCGGGAGTTACTGGAAGGAAAAATCGGGGATGGTCCCCTTGCGCATCACGAACTTCACGTTCCACAGCGCGGACAGGTCGGCCAGCGGGTCGCCCTGCACGGCGATGATGTCGGCCTGTTTGTCCGGTTCCAGGCTTCCGGTGAGATGATCGATCCCGCACCCTTCCGCCGCCAGAATCGTCGCGCTTTCGATGATTTCCTCGTTGGTCATGCCGAACTTCTGCATGACTTCCAGGCCCGCCACGTACTTGTCGTGCGGGACGAGGTTGATGCCGGCGTCCGTGCCGGCGATGAATTTCACGCCGAGCTCCCGCATGCGCCGGATCGCGTCGAAGCGTTCCTGGCTCATGGCGAACCGGCCCCAGGCGACATTGGTGGTCAGGCAGACGTAAATGCCCTTTTCGGCGATGCGCAAAGCCGTTTCTTCCTTGTAGTGGATCCGGTTGCCGGGCATGACCCAGCTGCAGTGCTCGATGGTGTCCACATCGGCTTCGACCGCGTAATCGATGCCGACGGTGCCGTGGGCGTGGACGGAGATCTTTTTGTCCAGGCGATGCGCCTCGTAGGCAGCCGCCTTCATCTCGTCCAGGCTGAACTGGCAGTACCACGGGGCCGAGCCTTTCGTCATGAAGCCGCCGGTGAGCATCACCTTGATGAGGTCGGCGCCGGCCTTGACGTGGGTGCGCACGGCCCGCTTGACTTCCGTCACGCTGTCGCACTCGCAGCCCATGAACCAGCAATGGCCGCCCGTCGAAGTGATGGGCCGGTTCGACACCAGCAGGTTCGGGCCGGGGGCCAGCCCGGCGTTGATCGCGTCGCGCACCGCCAGGTCCAGGAACCCCCGCGCGCCGAGTTCCCGCGCCGTGGTCACGCCGGACTTGAGCAGCAGCCTCGCGTTGTGCAGCATCGTCACCAGCAGCTGGCGGTCGTCGGCGGCTTTCATGTGCGCCACCGGGTCTTCGCTGCCGTCAAAGCCGAGATGGACGTGGGCGTCGATCATGCCGGGCATCAGGGTGCAATCGCCGAAATCCAGCACCTTGACGCCCGGTTCCTTCGGCTCCCCGATTTCCTGCTGCGTGCCCACCCGTACGATTTTCTCGCCCTCGACCAGGACGGCGCCCTTGTCGATGCATTCCCCCCGTTTTCCGGTCAGGACCTTTTCCGCTCTCAGAAGATACTTCATGGGAACCTCCTAGGCATGTTTGCGAACCCTGGGATCGATCAGCGAATAGGACAAATCCACCAGCAGGTTGACGGTCACGTAAATGATGCCGGTAAAGACGACCGCGCCTTGCACGACGTACATGTCCTTGGCCATGATGGCGTCGACGATCACCCGTCCAAGCCCCTGCCGGGCGAACACCGTCTCGATGATCACCGCACCCGCCAGCAGTTCCCCGACCTGCAGGCCGATCATGGTAATGGCCGGGATCAGGGCGTTGCGGAGGGCGTGTTTGTACATGACAATCCGCTCCGACAATCCCTTGGCGCGCAGCGTGAGAATGTATGGTTCGCCGATGACTTCCAGCATGCTGTTGCGCACCATCCGCGTGATGGAACCGGCGCCGATGATCCCGAGCGTCAGGGTCGGGAGCACCAGGTGCTTGAAGGTGCCCCCGCCCATGGCCGGAAACCATTTCAGCTGAACCGAGAAAACCAGGATGAACAGCATGGCGGTCCAGAAACTCGGCATCGAGATCCCGAACAGACTGACGATGCGGATCATCAGATCGGTCAGCCGGTTGCGGTGGATGGCCGAAACGACGCCGAGCAGAACGCCGATCGTCACGGAGACGAACACGCTGGCCAGCGTCAGCGTCAGGGTGGCCGGAAACTGGGCGGCGATGATGTCCGCCACTTCCTCCCGGGATACCGACGACCGCCCCAGATCGCCCCGGAGCAGATCTCCCAGGTACGAGAAATACTGCTCGTACAGGGGACGGTCAAACCCCAGCTGGCGCCGGATGTTTTCGAGGGTCTGCTCATCCACCGTGGCGCCCCCGAGCATCACCTGCACCGGATCGCCGGGAAGCACGCGCATGATGAAAAACACCAGCGATACCGAGCCGAAAACGACCCCAATGGATACGAGCAACCTGCGAACGATCGCGCCTGCCATGGTGTCATCTCCTCAGCGGGTCCGTCATTTTGCGATCCAGGCGTCGTAGAACACGGGATAGGCCAACGCGTCGAATTGGACGCCGTTTACGTTCTTGTTCAACGCGAGGATGTAGGGATACACATACGTCGGCATGCCCAGCGCCTGGTCGATGATGGTTTCCTGCAGCTCCATATAGATGGCTTCCCGCTTGGCCGGATCCGATTCGCCCAGACCCGCCGCCAATTTTTCGTCGATTTCCGGGCTGTTCAGCTGGCCCAGATTGAAGCCGAACTTGGCGGGATCCGGCCGGAAACTGGAATGGAAGATCGAACGAAGCACGTCCGGGTCGCCCGACACCAGACTGGTGCCGGCCAGGTCGTAGTCGCCGCCCTGCAACATGGCGAGCAGGCTGTTGGTCGCCTGGATTTCCAGCTGGACGTCGATGCCGGCCGCCTTCAGTTGCTGCTGGATCATCGTGGCGATATCCTGCCGTTTTTCGCGATTGGGCGAGCTTTCGAGATAGCGGAGCGTCAGTTTCTTGCCGTCCTTCTGGCGAATGCCGTCCGGTCCCATCGTCCAGCCGAGCTCGTCAAGCAGCCGGTTGGCTTTGTCTAGATCGTACGTCGACTTTCCTTCCAGCGACGCATTGTAAAACAGCGTGGTCGGCGTGAGCGGGCTGTACGCGCGCTTGTAATGGCCCAGGTACAGGGTCCGCACGATGGTGTCCATGTCGATGGCGGCCTGCACCGCCTGGCGCGCCCGGACGTCGTTCCAGGGCTCCCGGTTCTGGTTGAGCATCAGGATGTGCGGCGCCCCGGTGGAGTCCATTTGCATCGTCTTGAGGTTGGGATTCGCGTTCAGCGCGTCGATCAACTGCGGCGGGACCGTTTCGATGACGTCCAGCTGGCCGTTCTGCAGGCCGCTGACGCGGGTGGCTTCTTCGGGCACGATCTTGAACACCAACCGGTCGAGGTAGGCCGGGCCCGTGTGTTCCGCGTTGGACGGACCCCAGTTGTAGTCGGGATTCCGCTCCAGGACCACCTCTTCGTTGGGCTTCCAGTGCACGAATCGGAACGGCCCGGTGCCGACGGGATTCTGGAGGAAATCCTCGCCGTACTTCTCCACGGCGGCCGGCGAGACGATGCCGAGAAATGCCTGGCTGAGCGAATTGAGGAAAGGTTCATAGGGCGTCTTGAGGTGCACCGCGATGGTGTACTCGTCGATGACTTCCGACGATTCGTACGGCCCGATCAGCGAGATCGCGTAGCGCGACCCCGTGGCGGGATCGACGATCCGGTCGAAGTTGAACTTCACCGCTTCCGCGTTGAACGGCGTGCCGTCGTGGAACTTCACGTCCTCGCGCAGCTTGAACGTGTACGTCTTGCCGTCCTCGGAAACGGTCCAGGATTCGGCGAGCCAGGGCGCAAACGTGTGGTCCGGCAGCTGCACCACCAGGCTGTCGTAAATGGCGCGCATCACCCGGTAGTCCACCGCACCCGGCACGAAGTTCGGGTCGAGACCGGACGGGCTCGTCGCCAGGGCGAAGACGAGTTCGCCGCCCGACACCGGCGCGCCCGCGCCGTCGCCGCCCGTTTCGCCCGATGATGACGGCGATGACGGTGACGGGGAAGATTCCCCTTCCGATCCGGAACCGCCGCCTCCCGTACATGCCGCCAGCAGGAGCGCCGTAAGCAGAAACACCGACATCAGATTTCTCGCCAGCTTCCGTTTTTTCCTCATGGTTCATTCCCCCTTCTTCGTGGCGGCCAGCGATTCCACGGCCGATCTGATTTTTTGCAACGCTTCTTCCAGCACGGCACGGGGGGCGGCCACGTTCATGCGCATGAACCCTTCGCCTTCCTTGCCGAAACTGTCGCCTGCGTTCATCGCGACTTTGGCTCTCCCGAGCATGAAATCCTGAAGTTCCTTCGGCGCAAGGCCCAGTCCCCGGCAGTCGAGCCAGGCCAGGTACGTCCCTTCCGGCTTGATCACCCGGATGGACGGCAGATGGCGCCGGACATAATCGTCCAGATACTCCACATTGCCCTTGATATAATCCAGCACCTGGTCCAGCCACGCGTCGCCGTGCCGGTAGGCGGCGTCCGCGGCGATCAGGGAAAACGGATTGATGACCGGATGGTGGTCTTTCTCCATGACCGCCTTGAACTTCCCGCGCAGATCCGGGTCCGGGATGAAAATGAACGACGAGGCCATGCCTGCCATGTTGAACGTCTTGCTGGGCGCCACGCATACGACCGAACGGTCCGCGAGCCGCGGCGCGACCTTGAGCAGGGGATGGTGCCGGTGGGGTTTCAGGATCAGATCCGAATGGATTTCGTCGGACACCACAATAAGTTCAAACTTTTCGCAAATTTCCGCCAATTTTTTCAGCTCTTCCTCGCTCCAGACGCGTCCGACCGGATTGTGCGGGCTGCACAGAATCAGCATTTTGGCTCCGGCGGCCTTTTGGCGCAGATCGTCGAAGTCCATTTCGTACTTCCCGTCGCCGGTGAGCCGGAGCGGGTTGAACACGAGCTCTCTGCCGCTGTCCTTCACCACCTTGAAAAAGGGAGGATAGACGGGAGGCTGGATGATCACCCGGTCTCCCGGTTCGGTAAAGGCCAGCACGGACACTTTCAGGGCGGTCACCACGCCGGGCGAAAAGCAGATCCAATCCGTTTCCGTCCGCCAGCCGTGCCGCCGGTCCAGCCAGCCGACCACCGCCTTGTACAGAAAATCCGGTTGCATGGTGTAGCCGAAGACCCCGAGTTCCGCGCGCCATTTCAAGGCATCGATGACGGCCTGGGGCCCGCGGAAATCCATGTCGGCCACCCACATGGGCGTAAGCCCCTCGACGTTGAAAAGCTTCTCCGCCAACTCCCACTTGACCGATCCGGTGCCTGTCATGTCAATCCTTTCATCGAACATTTTCCCACCTCTCCGCGTTCATGCTGCGAAAGCCTCCGGCTTTGCAAAATTTTTATAACACTGCGAGGTTGTTTATCATGGTAACATAACCTATCGCCATTTCAATTTGTTTGTTGGATTATATGCCATAAAAAATAAAAAATTGGGAGATAATCTCCCGATTGTGGCGGTTTTCACCATGATTGTTAATATCGAGATGGCGATATAGCGCGGGGTTTTGTCATTTAATCTGACGAAAAAAAACAAAACTGATAATATTTTTCATTTTTTACATCCTTGGGGACGGATGATCCGCCCGCCATATGCCCGGGCCGGGGCTGGAGATGCAACTTGGAGCGTGGTTCTTGCGCTTTGGAGGAATCCTAGCAGTGAGGCGTGAAACGTCGTGATGGCGAGGAGGGAATCATCATGCGCGCGTTTGTGTCCTGGATTGCCGGGCAGCCGGTCACCCTGCTGGCGGCCATCGTTGCCCTTATGGCGCTGTTCTACGTGGCCTGGCGATGGGACCGGCTGGCCGGCCGGGATTGAACGGCAGACCGCCGTCCCGCATTACACGACAACGGTGGGGGCGCCGACCGGAGAGACACGGGTTGACGTCCGGTTGTCGCCCCGGCGGCGGATCGCAGACGTATCACCGGCCGGGGGCCGCATCCGGCTTTTGCCCGACCAGCGCCTTCATCGCGATGTCTTTCCGAAAGTGGGCGCCTTCGAAGCGGATCATCCCGCACGCTTCGTAGGCTTTTTGCCGCGCCTCCGCGATGTCCCGGCCGCGGCCCACCACGCCGAGCACCCGCCCGCCGGAGGTGACGAACCGGCCTTCCGCATCCAGCGCCGTGCCCGCATGGAAAATCAGCGCGCCGGCCGCTTCCGCCCGCTCGAGCCCCTCAATGATCTTCCCCTTCGGGTAGGAGCCCGGGTACCCTTCCGACGCCATGATGACGCAGACGGCGGCCTCTTCGCTCCACCGGATGTCGATCCGGTCCAGCGAGCCGTTCAACGTCGCCAGGATGATGTCCAACAGATCGGTTTCCAGGCGCGGCAGCACCACCTGCGCCTCGGGATCGCCCATCCGGGAGTTGAATTCGATCACCTTCGGACCGTCCTTCGTCACCATGAGACCGGCGAACAGCACGCCGCGGAACGGCCGGCCTTCGCGCACCATCGCGGCGGCCGTGGGCTTGATGATCTTTTCAATGGCTGTTTCGACGATCGCCGGATCGATGTGCGGCAGCGGCGAATACGTGCCCATGCCGCCCGTGTTCGGCCCCCGGTCGCCGTCGAACACCGGCTTGTGGTCCTGCGCCGGCACCATCGGTCGCACCGTCTCCCCGTCCACGAAGGACAGGATCGACATCTCCTGGCCTTCCAGGTATTCCTCGATGACGACCCTCGTGCCGGATTCGCCGAACACCCGGTCGATCATCATGCGGCGGAGCGCTTCTTCGGCTTCTTCCACCGTGCGGGCGACGGTGACCCCCTTGCCGGCGGCGAGGCCGTCCGCCTTCACGACGAGGGGGGCCTGCTGCGTCCGCAGATAGGCCAGCGCCTTTTCGTAATCGTCAAACGTTTCATACCGGGCGGTGGGGATGCCGTATTTGCGAAGCAGATTTTTCGTGAAAATCTTGCTGGCTTCAATTTCCGCCGCGGCCTTGTTCGGCCCGAAAGCCGGGATGCCCGCCGCCTCGAAGGCGTCGACGATGCCCGCGGCCAGCGGGTCGTCCGGTCCGACGACGACGAGATCGATCCCGCGATCCCGGGCGAACCGCACCAGTTCGTCGAACTGCATGACGCCGATCGGCACGCATTCCGCGATCCGCGCAATGCCCGCGTTGCCGGGAGCGCAATACAGTTTTGCGATCTTGCCGCTTTTCGCCAAAGACCAGACGATGGCGTGCTCCCGCCCGCCGCCGCCGACGACCAACACGTTCACGTTGGCATTTCCTCCTTGTGGGATGGTTGAAAAAGCCAAATCATCGGTTCCGGATGACGATCTCCGGCTTGCCGCCGTCCAGGGGGATCGTCTTGACCAGCAGCGAGATCCTGTTGTCCTTGTCCAGCAGCCGCCAGTAGTATTCCAGCGTTTCCTCCGCGCCGTCCATGAGGGGGACGGGCTTCGGCTCGCCTTCGAAGGACGGCAGCGGATCGCCGTCGCCGGCATACGTGTGGATGAGATGGCCAAAGCCCGCCAAAGGCTTTTCATATGTGAAGAAATGACGCTGCGTCTGCGCGGGGTCGCCCAGATTCGTCTTCAGGATGGCCAGCCGATAAGCGGCCGCCGGATCGCCGAGCCGGACGATGCCGGAAATGCGCGGCGTGTAGTTGGGCGCATCCGGTTCGAAGGTGCGGGTGCGCAGCGCGTCCTCGAAGGTGCCGCCGGAAGCGATCGCTTCGGCGATGGTGTCGGTCTGGTCGCCGTTGGTCACGATGTGGGCGTCGCCCACCTGGCGGACCGGATAGTAGATGATGAGGGACGGGTCGGCCAGTTTGGCCGGATCGCGCGCCGCGGTGCGGACGCTGCCGTCCGGCTCGGCCGCGAAAATCCGGTTGCGGCTGTTCTCGCTTCGGCCCATGATCCAGTACACCTGCATCAACCGGGTGCCGTCCGGCGTCATGCCGATGATGATGCCGCGGCCGGGATAGCGGTTTTGCCGCAGGGATGCGATATTTGCTTCCGCCGCGGCGGCCAGGTTTCCGCGATGGGTCATGGCAATAACGTTCTCCCTTCACGCAAGGTCCGGGTCCGGGCGCGGGATCGCACCCGTACCCGGCACGAATCAGTGATGGAACAGCCGGACACCGGAGTAGACCATCACCATGCCGTATTCGTTGGCCGCTTTGATGACTTCCTCGTCCCGCACCGAACTGCCGGCCTGGATGACATAGCGCACGCCGCTGCGGCTGGCCCGGTCAAGGTTGTCGCGGAACGGCAGGAACGCGTCGGAACCGTAGGAAACGCCCTGAAGCCCTTTCAGCCATTCGCGTTTCTCTTCGGCCGTCAGGCGGGGCGGCACTTCTTCGAAGTATTGCTCCCAGCTGGCCTGCTCCACCGGGGTGAGCCCTTCTTCCAGCCACAGATCGATGGCGTTGTTCCGCTCGGCGCGGGGCAGTCCCGCCCGGAACTTCATGTTCAGGGCGACGGGATGCTGCCGCAAAAACCATCGGTCCGCCTTGTCGCCGGCCAGCCGCGTGCAGTGGATGCGCGACTGCTGGCCCGCGCCGATGCCGATGGTCTGGCCGTCCAGGGCGTAGCAGACGGAATTGGACTGCGTGTACTTGAGCGTGATGAGCGCCACCAGCAAGTCGCGCTTCGCGCTGTCCGGCAGGTCCTTGTTCTCCGTCACGATGGTCCCGAACACGGACTCGTCCAGCACCGCGTCGTTGCGCTCCTGCTGCAGCGTCAGGCCGAACACGGTGCGCGTCTCGACGGGGTCCGGCACGTAGTCGGGGTCGATTTGGAGAATGAGGTATTTGCCGCCTTTTTTCTCCTTCAGGATGGCCAGCGCTTCGTCGGTGTACCCCGGCGCCACGACCAGGTCGGACACTTCCCGCTTGAGCAGCTTCGCCGTCGGCACGTCGACGATGTCGCTCAGCGCCGCGGCGTCGCCGAAGGACGACATGCGGTCGGCGCCGCGGGCGCGGGCGTAGGCCACCGCCAGTTCCGACAGTTCCATGTCGTCCACGAAATACGCCTTGGCCAGCTCCGGCGTCAGCGGCGAATAGACGGCGGCGCCGGCCGGGCTGACGTGCTTGAAGGAAGCGGCGGCCGGAAGCCCCGTGGCCCGGCGCAGCTCGCGCACAAGCTGGAACCCGTTGAGCGCGTCCAGCAGGTTGATGAAGCCGGGCTCGCCGTTCAGCACCCGGATCGGCAGGGGCTTCCCGCCGGCCGTCAGCTTGGCCTGTTTCTGGTGCGGATTCATGCCGTACCTCAAATTGATTTCATAAACTTCGCTCATCGTTCCCATCCCCAACTCGATTGTTGTGCGCCGGACCGGCCATCCCGGTTCACCCGACCCGGACGCGCCGGCCTTCCAGCCGGACGCGTCCTTCCGCGATTTTCCGCACGACTTCCGGCAGCAGGCGGTGCTCGATCCGGTGGATGCGCTCGGCCAGCGTCTCTTCGGTGTCGTTTTCCTCCACCGCCAGCGCTTCCTGCGCGATGATCGGCCCCGTGTCCACGCCGCCGTCCACGAAATGCACGGTGACGCCGGTGACTTTGACGCCGTATTCCAGCGCCTGGCGGATGGCGTTCACCCCGGGAAAGGCCGGCAAAAGCGACGGGTGGATGTTGATCATGCGCCCGGCGTAGGCGTCCACCAGCACGTTCGTCAGAATCCGCATGTAGCCGGCCAGAACCACCAGTTCAATGCCCAGACGCTCAAGTTCCGCCAGGATTTCCTTTTCGTACGTTTCGCGCGACGGGTAGTCCCGCGGCCGGAAGACATACGCCGGAATCCCGGCCGCCTCCGCCCGCTGTACAACAAATGCGTCCGGCCTGTCGCACACCAGCAGCCGGATGTCCGCCCCGAGCCGCCCTTCCCGCGCGGCGTCCGCCAGCGCCTGGAAGTTCGAGCCGTTGCCGGACGCAAACACCGCGATCCGGAGATTCGCCACCTAGACGTCCACCCCCGTAAACGTCACAATCCGGCTGCCCGGTGTCACCGTGCCGATGCGATACGCCTCGACGCCCTGTGCGGCCAGCGTCCGGATCGCTTCCTCCGCCTGCTCCGCGGGCACGACCGCGACCATGCCGATGCCCATGTTGAACGTGGTGAACATGTCGCGGTACGAAATCGACCCCAGTTCCTGGATGAGCCGGAAAACCGGCAACACCGGCCAGCTGCCGTACGCGATCTCCACGTTCACGCCTTCCGGCAGCACGCGCGGAATGTTTTCGATGAATCCGCCGCCCGTGATATGTACCAGGCCTTTCACCCGCACCCGTTCGATCAGGCGAAGCGCCGGCTTGACGTAAATCCGCGTCGGTTCCAGCAGCACGTCGCCCAGCGCGGCGCCGCCCAGCGCCTCCGGGCGGTCCGTGAGCCGGAAGCCTTTTTCTTCAAACATTAGCTTCCGCACCAGCGAGTAGCCGTTGCTGTGCACGCCGCTGGACGCCATGCCGATGACCGCGTCGCCCGGGCGGATGGCGGAGCCGTCGATGAGGTTTTTCCGGTCCACCACCCCGACGGCAAATCCCGCGATGTCATACTCGCCCTCGGCGTACATCCCCGGCATCTCCGCCGTTTCCCCGCCGATCAGCGCGCAGCCGGCCTGCACGCAGCCTTCCGCCACGCCGGCGACGATGGCTTCGATTTTCTCCGGCACCAGCTTGCCGCACGCCACATAGTCGAGGAAAAACAGCGGTTCCGCGCCCGTGACGACGATGTCGTTGACGCACATGGCCACCGCGTCGATGCCGATGGTGTCATGCCGGTCCATCGCGAACGCCAGCTTCAGCTTGGTGCCGACGCCGTCCGTTCCGGAGACGAGCACGGGGTCTTCATAGCGGCTCGTGTCCAGGCCGAACAGCCCGGCGAAACCGCCGAGCCCGCCCAGCACCTCCGGGCGCGCGGTGCGCCGGACGTGCTTTTTGATCCGCTCCACCGCCTCGTTGCCCGCCGCGATGTCCACTCCCGCCCGCCTGTACGCTTCAGACAAACCGATTCCCTCCTCCCGGTGCCGCCGGGAACAATATAGAATCGACCGGAAATTGCCGAACCCGGTTATTTCGTGCTGCAGGAAACGGATGGCTCCGTTCCGATGATCGTCGGATAATCGTGGTCGAAACACGCCGTGCACAGCGCGCCGTTGTATTCCGTCTTCGACCGGCCGATGCTCTCCAGAAGCCCCTCCTTGCTCAGGAAATGGAGGGAGTCCGCGTTGATCTTGCGCCGGATCTCCTCCACCGAGTGCGAGGAGGCGATGAGATCCTTCCGGTCCGGGGTGTCGATGCCGTAAAAACACGGATTCATGTACGGCGGGGACGTGATCCGCACGTGCACCTCTTTCGCGCCGGCCTCCCGCAGCAGGTTGACGATGCGCAGCGAGGTGGTGCCGCGCACGATGGAGTCGTCGATCATGACGACCCGCTTGCCTTCCACCACCTTGCGCACGGCGGACAGCTTCATTTTCACGCCCTGCTCCCGCAGCGACTGGCTGGGTTCGATGAACGTGCGCCCCATGTAGCGGTTTTTGATGAGGCCGATCTCGTAGGGGATGCCGGTCTGCTCGGCAAAGCCGATGGCCGCCGAAACGCCCGAATCCGGCACGGCGGTCACCACGTCGGCGTCGACGAAGGATTCCATCGCCAGGCGCCGGCCCATCCGCTTGCGCACGGTGTGCACGTTGATCTGGTCGATGTCCGAGTCCGGCCGGGCGAAATAGATGAATTCCATCGAGCAGACCGCCCGCCGCTCCGGCTCCGCGAACCGCTCGGCACGCATGCCGCGCTCGTCGAACACGATCATTTCCCCCGGCTGGATGTCCCGCACATAGGTGGCCCCGATGACGTCGAAGGCGCACGTTTCGGACGCAAGCACCGTGCAGTCGCCGAGCCGCCCCATCACGAACGGCCGCAGCCCGTTGGGGTCGAGGGCGGCGATCAGCTTGTCCCGGGTCATGATGAGAAACGCGTACCCGCCGATGAGCTGCCGCAGCGATTCCTTCACGGCCAGCTCGAAATCGTCGTGTTCGGAGCGGGCGATGAGGTGCGCCAACACTTCCGTGTCGCTGGTCGTCTGAAAAATGGACCCCGCCTTTTCCAGCCGCCGCCGAAGCTCGTCCGCGTTCACAATGTTGCCGTTGGTGGCCAGCGCCAGCTCCCCGCCCCGGTAGTTGAACACAAGGGGCTGGGCGTTGACGAGTTCGCTTTTGCCCGAGGTGGAGTAGCGGACGTGGGCGATGGCTCGCGTCCCTTGCAGGGACCGGAGGACGTCGCTGGTGAACACTTCCTTCACCAGGCCCATGCCGCGGTGGAAACGGAAGCCTTCCCCGCCCGCCACACAGATGCCCGCGCTTTCCTGTCCGCGGTGCTGGAGGGCGTGCAGGCCGTAATAGCAAAGGGAAGCGGCATCGGGATGGCCGACCACGCCGAACACGCCGCACTCTTCCCTCAGCTTGTCGAACGGGTCGTCATGCAGGGCTCCCGCGTTGTAAAACGGCCCGGTCCAAAATCTTGCTTCCCGCTTGGCCTGGTGGTCTTCCGCCCGGGATTCCGCCATTTCGGGACCGTCCGCCTTGGCTCCCGCCGTATGGGTCACAACCGCTTTTACCGCATCCGACATGGGATCGCATCCTTCCATATGCGGGTCAGTCTTTCCACCGGGACGCCGATCGCCAGTTTGCCGTTCACGCGAACCGCCAGGTTCGCCCCTTTCACCGCGCCGAGCCGCGCCGCCGGTACGCCCTTCGCTTCAAAGTGTTTCAGCACCTTTTCGGCGTGCTCCGGCCGCACCGAGATGATGACCCGCGACTGGCTTTCGCTGAACAGCGCGATGTCCGGGCGCATTTCCGTTTCCATCGCCACCTCTGCGCCCAGGCTGCCGGTGATGCAGCATTCCGCCAGGGCCACGGCCAGCCCGCCTTCCGACAGGTCGTGGGCCGAGGCGATCCATCCGGCGCGGATCGCTTCCAGCAGGGCGTCCTGCAGCGCCTTTTCCTTGTCCAGATCGATGTGCGGCGGCCGGCCTTCCGTGACGCCGTGGATCACATGCTGGAACTCGCTGCCGCCCAGCTCCGCCTTCGTCTCGCCGAGCAGGATGACCACGTCGCCTTCCCGCTTGAACGGCTGCGTGGTGATATGGTCCACATCCCGCACCAGTCCCACCATGCCGATGACCGGCGTCGGATGGATGGGGCCGGCTTCGCTTTCATTGTAGAGGCTCACGTTGCCGCCGATGACCGGCGTCCCGAGGCGGCGGCAGGCGTCGGCGATGCCCTCGGCCGCCCGCTCCAGCTGCCAGAACATTTCCGGCTTCTCGGGATTGCCGAAGTTCAGGTTGTCGGTCACCGCCAGCGGCTCCGCACCGGAGCAGACCACGTTGCGCGCCGCCTCCGCCACCGCGATGCGCCCGCCGGTTTCGGGATCCAGGTATACGTAGCGCCCGTTGCCGTCCAGGGTCATCGCCACGGCCTTGCGCGTGCCGCGGATGGCGACCACCGCCGCGTCGGAACCGGGAGGCACCGCCGTCTCCGTGCGGATCGTATGGTCGTACTGGCGGTACACCCATTCCTTGCTGGCGATGGTCGGGGAGCCGAGCACTTTCTCCAGGGCGCCGGCCAGGTCCGTTACTTCCGGATACCGGGTGGTGTCCACGCCGGCGTTTTTCACGTAGTACTCGGGCACTTTCGGCGTCCGTTGATACACCGGGCAGTTGTCCACCAGCGCGCGGACCGGGATGTCGGCGGCCAGCTCCCCGCGGTGGAACAGCTTCAGCCGGCCGTCGTTCGTCACCTTGCCGACCTTCACGCAGGGCACGCCCCACTTGGCGAAAATCGCCCTGGCCTGCTCCTCGTGCTCCGGCCGGACGACGAACAGCATCCGCTCCTGCGATTCGGACAGCATCATTTCATACGGCGTCATGTCCGGCTCGCGCTGCGGCACGAGGTCCAGGTTCAGCTCCATGCCGTTTCCGGCCTTGCTGGCCATCTCCGAGCTGGAGCAGGTGAGCCCCGCCGCGCCCATGTCCTGGATGCCGACGACGATGCCGCTTTCGATCAGCTCCAGACAGGCTTCCATGACGAGTTTTTCCATGAACGGGTCGCCCACCTGCACCGCCGGCCGCTGCGATTCCGATTCCGCGGTGAGCTCGCCGGAAGCGAAGGTGGCGCCGTGGATGCCGTCCCGTCCGGTCGCCGGGCCCACGTAGAACACCGCGTTGCCGACGCCTTCCGCGCGGCCTTTCTGGATCAGGCCGTGGTCGATGAGGCCGACGCACATGACGTTGACCAGCGGATTGCCTTCATAGCTGGGATCAAACATGATTTCGCCGCCCACCGTGGGGATGCCGACGCAGTTGCCGTACCCCGCGATGCCGGCGACCACGTTCTCGAACAGGTATCGGGCGCGCGGGCTGTCCAGCGTGCCGAAGCGCAGGGAGTTGAGCAACGCCACGGGACGGGCGCCCATGGAGAAAATGTCCCGCAGGATGCCGCCCACGCCGGTGGCCGCGCCCTGGTACGGTTCGATGGCGGACGGGTGGTTGTGGCTTTCGATCTTGAAGCAGACGCCCATGCCGTCGCCGATGTCGACGACGCCGGCGCCTTCCCCCGGTCCCACCAGCACGCGGGGGCCGGACGTGGGGAACTTCTTCAGGACCGGCTTGGAGTTTTTGTAGGCGCAGTGCTCGGACCACATGACGCTGAACACGCCGGTCTCCGTGTAGTTGGGCTTGCGGCCGAGCAGCCGGCAGATCAGCGCGTATTCGTCGTCGGAAAGGCCCATCTGCCGGTAGATTTTATGCTCTTCGATCTGCTCCGCGGTCGGTTCCGCGGCGGCCGTCCGCTGCGTCATACCGTGACCTCCCTCCGCCGCGCCTCATACGCGCGCAAAAGCGACGTGAACATCCGCCGGCCGTCTTCCGAACCGAGCCATTGGTGCACGGCCCGTTCCGGGTGGGGCATGAGGCCCAGCACGTTGCCCCGTTCGTTGCAGATGCCGGCGATGTCGTCGATGGAACCGTTGGGGTTTTCGTTCACGTAACGGAACACGATGCGATTTTCCGCCTTCAGGCGGGCCAGCGTCTCCTCATCGCAGTAGTAGCAGCCTTCGCCGTGGGCGATGGGGATGCGGATGACCTCGCCTTCTTCGTAATCCAGGGTGAAGGGCGTCTGGTTGTTTTCCACGCGAATGTCTGCCAGCTGGCAGATAAACTTCAGCGTCCGGTTGCGGATGAGCGCCCCCGGGAGCAGCCGCGCTTCGGTCAGCACCTGGAAGCCGTTGCAGATGCCGAGCACGAACTTGCCCTCGTCCGCCGCCCGCCGCACCGCGTCCATCACCGGGGCGAACCGGGCGATGGCGCCGCAGCGCAGGTAGTCCCCGTACGAAAAGCCCCCGGGGACGAGGATCGCGTCGTAATCGGAAAGATCCGTGGCCGTGTGCCACACGTAATCCACGGGCTGGCCGATGGCGTCCTCCACCGCCTTGTAGCAGTCGATGTCGCCGTTGGAGCCGGGAAACACGATGACCGCGAAGCGCATGGGTCAGCCCTCCAGTTCGAAGCGGTAGTCTTCGATGACGGTGTTGGCCAGCAGCTTCTCGCACATTTCCCGGACGCGCGCTTCCGCCTGCGCCCGGTCTTCGGTGTCCAGGTCCAGCTCCATGAACTTGCCGATGCGCACCCGGCCCACTTCGCCGAAGCCCAGGGCGTGCAGCGCCTCGCGCACCGCGTTGCCCTGCGGGTCGAGCACATTGGCCTTGATGGTCACGTAAACCGTCGCTTTCATGGTTTTCCTCCCCGTTATGCCATGCCTTGCGTCCCTTGGCCTTGCGTACCTTGACGCCTCCGGCCTGCGCCCCGGGCTTGCGCCTCGGGTCCGCGCGCTTCACGCGCCGTGCGCATGGCCCGCCGGGTTCGGCATTCCGCCTCCACTTGCGCCTTGCATTCGCGCGCTTCACGCGCCGGACCGGCGACCCTGCCGGCGTTTTTCACCGGCCTGGGCTACGGCAGATCCGTGCCGATGATCCGCCGGTAGATTTCCCGGTACCGCGCCGCCGTGGCGGCGACCACGTCCGGGGGAAGGGGCGGCGGCGGGCTCGCGCGGTCCCAGTCGGACGCCGCCAGATGCGCGCGCACCGGCTCCTTGTCCATGCTGTCGATCTCGATGTCCAATGCGTATTTGTCCTTCGCCCAGAAACGGGATGAGTCCGGCGTGAACATTTCGTCGATCAGCGTCAGTTCCCCGTCGATCCAGCCGAACTCGAACTTGCAGTCGGCCAGGATGATGCCCCGCTCCTCGCAGAATTGCCGCCCGAACTCGTACAGGCGCAGGCTGCGGGTCCGCAGCGCTTCCGCCAGATCCCGGCCCACGCGCCGGACGAGCTCGTCGAAGGTGATGTCCTCGTCGTGGCCGGCGTCATTCTTGGCGGCGGGGGTAAAAATCGGTTCCGGCAGGCGGTCGTTTTTGCGCAGCCCCGCGGGGAGCCCGATGCCGTTGACTTTGCCCGTCTCCCTGTACTGCCGCCAGCCGCCGCCGGTGATGTAGCCGCGCACGACGCATTCGACGTCGATGCGCTGCGCCTTGCGCGCCACCGTGATGCGCCCGGCCAGCCGCTCCCGGTCCAGGATGCCGCCCAGCCGGCCGGCGTCGGCGTGGATGAAATGGTTCGGCTGGATGTGCCTGGTGCGCTCGAACCAGAACGCGCTCAGGCCGTTCAGCACCCGCCCCTTGTCGGGCACGGGCGGCTGCAGAATATAGTCGAACGCGGAAATGCGGTCGGTGACGACGATCAGCAGATGTTCGCCCAGGTCGTACAGCTCGCGCACCTTGCCCTTGCGGACGAGCGGCGCGCGCACGAGCCCTTCGGCGGTGGACAGTGCTTCGCTAGCGGTTGCCATGGGAGCCTCCTTCGGCCGGCATCGGAAATTCGGGCGTTCACGCGTTTTTTTCAGAGCGGATGATCGGACAGTCGGCCCCCGGTTCCGGCAAGCGCCGATTCCGGCAAGCTCCGGTTCGGACAAGCACCGGTTCGGGAAAACTCCGATTCCGGCAATCACCGGTTTCGGCAAGCCGCCGCGGTACCGCGGCCTGGTCGTCCGGCAAACCATCCGGCCCCCTCACCCGAGGCCGAGCCGTTCAAAAATCGCGTCAACATGCTTCAGGTGCCACGACGGATCGAAGCAGTCGTCGATTTCCGCCTCGCTCAGCGCCCCGGTGATCTCCGGCGATTCCTTCACGATGGCGCGGAAATCCCGCTGCTCCTCCCAGGCGCGCATCGCCAGCGGCTGCACCGTGTCGTAAGCCTGCTCACGGCTCCAGCCCTTGTCGATCAGCTTCGTCAGCACCCGGCCGGAGAACGGCAGGTTGAACGTGCGCGCCATGTTGCGCTTCATGTTTTCCGGGAACACCGTCAGATTTTTCATGATGCCGCCGAAGCGGTTCAGCATGTAGTCCAGCAGCATCGTGGCGTCCGGCAGGATGACGCGCTCCACCGACGAATGGGAGATGTCCCGCTCGTGCCAGAGGGGCACGTTTTCGTAAGCCGACACCATAAAGCCGCGGACGACCCGGGCCAGCCCGCTGATGTTCTCGCAGCCCACCGGGTTGCGCTTGTGCGGCATCGCCGAGGACCCTTTCTGGCCCTTGGCAAAGGGCTCCTCCACCTCGCGGAACTCGCTTTTCTGCAGCGCGCGGATCTCCGTGGCGAACTTGTCCAGCGAAGTGGCGATGAGCGCCAGCGTCGCCATGTACGCCGCATGCCGGTCGCGCTGCAGCGTCTGGGTGGAAATCGGTGCCGGGGAAATGCCCAGCTTGCCGCACACATATTGTTCCACAAACGGTTCGATATTCGCATACGTGCCGACGGCGCCGGAAATTTTGCCGAATTCCACATCCCGCGCCGCGCGCCGGAACCGCTCCAGATTGCGCTTCATTTCCTCGTGCCACAGGGCCATTTTCAGGCCGAAGGTGGTCGGCTCGGCGTGCACGCCGTGGGTGCGGCCCATCATCACGGTGTGCTTGTGGCGGATCGCCTGCTCGCGAAGAATGTCGATAAAATCCAGAAGGTCTTTTTCCAAAATGGCGTTGGCCTGCTTGAGCAGACACCCCAGCGCGGTATCCACCACATCGGTGGAGGTGAGGCCGTAGTGAACCCATTTCCGCTCCGGACCGAGGCTTTCGGAGACGGCGCGGGTGAAGGCGATGACGTCGTGCCGGGTTTCCTGCTCGATCTCGCAGATGCGGTCAATGTCAAAGCGGGCGTTGCGCCGCAGGGCCTCCACGTCTTCCCGCGGGATGCGGCCAAGCTCGGCCCACGCCTCGCAGACGGCGAGCTCCACTTCCAGCCATGTGCGAAATTTGTTTTCCTCCGACCAGACGGCCCGCATTTCGGGGCGGCTGTACCGGTCGATCATGCCGTTCATCCTTTCCAGATGTTCGATTGCGCGATCCATTCAAGGGCGGCGTCGACGCTTGGGGCCAGCACGTTGATGTGGCCCATTTTGCGGTTCGGCCGGGCCTCGGCCTTGCCGTACAGGTGCACCTTCGGCGCGACGCCGAGCCGCTCTGCCGCTTCATCCGGCCGCTGCATCCATTCCAGGACCGCCGGCAGGTGCTGCCCGAGCACGTTCACCATGACCGTGGGCGTCAGGAGCGACACGTCGCCGAGGGGCAGGTCGCAAATCGCCCGGATGTGCTGCTCGAATTGCGATGTGCGGCACGCCTCGATGGTATGGTGCCCGGAATTGTGCGGCCGGGGCGCCAGCTCGTTGACGTAAAGCGTGCCGTCCCGCCCGACGAACATCTCCACCGCGATCAGCCCGACGACGCCCAGGGATTCCGCGATGGACACGGCCAGCCGCTCGGCTTCGGCCCGGAGCCTGTCCGGAATCCGCGCCGGCACAATGGACAGATGCAGGATGTTGTTCACGTGCACGTTCTCCGCCGGCGGGAAGGCGCGCACCTCTCCCGACGGCCGGCGGGCGGCGATGACCGAAATCTCCCGTTCGAAATCGATGAATTTCTCCAGCACAAGGACGCCGGCGCGCGACAGGTCCTCCCATGCGGGTTCCAGCTCCTCCCGCCGCCGCAGCACCCGCTGCCCCTTGCCGTCGTAGCCGCCTTCTGCGGTCTTGAGCACGGCGGGCAGGCCCAGCCGCTCCGCCGCCTCCCGCAGCCCTTCCAGGCTGGCCACTTCGGCATACGGCGCCACCCGGGCTCCCGCGGCTTCGACGGCCCGCTTCTCCCGCAACCGGTGCTGCGTCGTGCGCAGCAGCGCGCTTCCCTGCGGCACGTAGGATTCGGCCTCCAGCACGGCGGCGACGCCCGCGTCGACGTTCTCGAATTCGTAGGTGATCACGTCCGCGCGCCGGGCCAGCTCCCGGGCCGCCGCCAGGTCGTCGTAGCGGGCGACGATCAGCTCCGCCACCTGGCCGCACGGCGCCCGCGGATCGGGATCCAGCGCCGCGAAGCGATAGCCCATCCGGCTTCCGGCGTGGACGAGCATCCGTCCGAGCTGCCCGCCGCCCAGCACGCCGACCGTGGCGCCGGGCAAAATCCGCACCGGCTCCCGCGCCGGCCCGCTCCCGCGCAAGCCGGTCTGCGCCGCGCCGCTTTCGCTCACGACAGCTCCCCGCTTTCCAGCACCGCTTTCGCGATCCGCTCCCGCCGGGCGGCGATGCGCTCCCGCACCGCCGGATCAAAGGCGCCGATGATCTGCGCCGCCATCAGCCCCGCGTTCACCGCGCCGGCGGTGCCGATGGCCATCGTGGCCACGGGCACGCCGCCGGGCATCTGCACAATGGACAAAAGCGAATCAAGCCCGTTCAGGGCTTGCGACCTGACGGGCACGCCGATGACGGGCAGGATGGTTTTGGCCGCCGTCATGCCCGGCAGATGGGCCGCGCCGCCGGCGCCGGCGATGATCACCTTGAGTCCCCGCGCCGCGGCGCTGGCCGCGTATTCAAACATGTAATCCGGCGTCCGGTGCGCCGAAACGATCTTCTTCTCGTAGGGAATCCCCAGTTCGTCGAGCACGTCGCACGCGTGCTTCATCGTTTCCCAGTCTGACGCGCTGCCCATGATGACGCCGACGAGTGCCGACATGGTTGGTTTCACCCTTCCTTTTGCGCGAACCGGCTCTCCAAAAAAACAAGCGGACCCGGCGCGATGCCGGCGCCCTCTGCATCGATCATTCGGCATTTTTTCCTGCTTTGTATTGCTTGACGAATCAAGTGTACTGCAATCCGCTCCTTCTGTCAAACAAAGACGAACGCTTTGGTCCTGCAAGAAAAAAATGTTCGGATTTTCGCCTTGTTCTCGTTGCCGCCTGCTCTCCGCCGCCCTTTTTTTCCGAATCCGCCTCCGACCCGTCCTGCCTACCCTATTTTTCGCCCAAATTCCATCCGCCATTGCAAAACAGCCTGTTGCCGACGTCCATCCGCTTCCGGCATTGCAGCCCACGCCCGCCTCGCTCCGGCGCACAATAAAAATCGCCCGCCTCCGCGAAGGAGACGGGCCGATCCACAGGCGATCCGCAATCGCCAATGGCTGGAAATCATTCTCCGCCCAGGAACGCGTAGCGCAGAATGACCAGCACGAACAGCACCCACATCAGCCAATGGATCTTGTGCTTCTTGCCGGACACCAGGTTGCCCACCAGCGCCAGCAGCACGTAGGACACGATGCCGAACGAGATCCCGTTGGCGATGTTGTAGGTCAGCGGCATCATCACGATGGTCAGGAACGCCGGAACGGCGACGACCAAGTCGGAGAAGTCGATTTCCCGGATCATCTGCACCATCAGCACGCCGACCACAACGAGCGCGGCGCTGGTCGCCGGGGACGGGATGAGCAGCGCGATGGGCGCCAGGAACAGCGCCAGCAGGAACAGCACGCCGGTGGTCACCGCGGTAAGGCCGGAGCGGCCGCCTTCGGCGATGCCGGAGCTGCTTTCGACGTAGGCCGTCACCGTGCTGGTGCCCAGCATGGCGCCGCCGCTGACGGACACCGCGTCGACCAGCATGGCCTTGCCGATGCGTTTTTGGCCCGCTGCCTTGTCCTTCAGCAACCCCGCGCGGTTGGCGGTGCCGACCAGGGTTCCGAAGGTGTCAAACAATTCCACGAAGGTGAACGTGGCGATCGCGGTCAGGAGGCCGGCGGTGAGCAGACCGGCGAAGTCGAAGTGCCAGAAGTTGAGCTGCGTGAAATCGGGCACCCATTGCCCCGATTTCAGCGTGGAGAAGTCGGTGACGCCCACGCCGGGGATGGCGCCGATCAGCGCCGTGACCAGGATGCCGATCAGGATGGCACCCTTCACTTTCAGCACCATCAGGATGGTGATAAGCGCCAGGCCGAGCAGCGTCAGCCAGACGGAGGGGTCGGACAGATGCCCCAGGGTGATCAGCGTGTCGCCGTCGTCCAGCACGTTGATCGCCATTACGCCGCTGTTCTTGAGACCGATGATGGTGATGAACAGCCCGATCCCGACGGTGATTGCGTGCTTGATCGCATCCGGCACCGCCTCGACCAGCAGCTGGCGGATTTTCGTGACGGTCAGCACGATGAAGATCAGACCGGAGATGAACACCGCGGTCAGCGCCATCTGCGGCGTGATCTCCCCGTTCGACGAAAGAACCACCGTAAGGAAATAGGCGTTCAGCCCCATGCCCGGAGCCAGCGCGACCGGGAAATTGACGAACAGCCCCATGGCGATCGTGAAAATGCCGGCCGCCAGCGCCGTCGCCAGGAACACGCTGTACTCCCCGAGTCCCGCTCCGCTGAGAATGGCCGGGTTCACCGCAAGTATGTACGCCATGGTCATGAAGGTGGTGATGCCCGCCATAATCTCGGTGCGGACGTTGGTTCCCAGCTCTTTCAGCCTAAAGAACCGATCCATTTGTGAACGGAATCCTCCTTTTGGCGGGGATTGGATAAAGATTCCAATCCCGGATATAAAACGCTTTCAAACTCACAACACCATTCTAGTGGCACCCTCAAACCGTGTCAACGAAATTTTTCGACGGCAGACGCCAAGCGGGACACGGCCTCTTCCGCCCGGCCGGTCCCGCCCGGTCGTTCCTGTCCAGTCGCTCCGGTTCGGTCGCATTCGCTCCCCTCGGTCACTCCCACTCGATGGTGGCCGGAGGTTTCGAGGTGATGTCGTACACGACCCGATTCACGCCCGGCACTTCGTTCACGATGCGGTTCGAAATGCGTTCCAGCACGTCGTACGGAATGCGCGCCCAGTCGGCGGTCATGCCGTCGATGGACGTGACGGCGCGGATGGCGACCGTATGGGCGTAGGTGCGCCCGTCCCCCATGACGCCCACGCTCCGGATGCCGGGCAGGGCCGTGAAATACTGCCAGATTTCCCGCGCGAGGCCCGCCTTGGCGATTTCCTCGCGGAGAATGGCGTCGGATTCGCGCACGATGGCCAGCTTGTCCTCCGTGACCTCTCCGAGCACGCGGACGGCCAGCCCCGGCCCCGGAAACGGCTGGCGCCAGACGATTTCCTCCGGCAGGCCGAGCTCTTCGCCCACCCTGCGAACCTCGTCCTTGAACAGCATGCGCAGCGGTTCCAGGAGCCTAAACTTCATCTTTTCCGGCAAGCCGCCCACATTGTGATGGGATTTGATGGTCTGCGCCGTGGCGGTGCCGCTTTCGATGACGTCGGTATACAGGGTGCCCTGCGCCAGGAAGGCGAAATCCGCAAACTTCGCCGACTCTTCCTCGAAAACGCGGATGAACTCTTCGCCGATGATTTTCCGCTTCCGTTCCGGGTCGGTGACGCCTTTCAGTTTGGACAAAAACCTTTCGCCCGCGTCGATCCGCACCACGTTCATGTCGAACCGGCCGGCAAAGGTGGCCATGACGCTGTCCGCTTCGCCCTTGCGGAGCAGCCCGTGGTCGATGAACATGCACGTCAGCCGGTCGCCGATGGCCCGATGCACCAGCGCGGCGACGACGGAGGAGTCCACACCGCCGGAAAGGGCGCACAGCACTTTCTGTCCGGCCGTCGTCTCGCGGATTTGCCGCACCGCCTCGTCGATGAACGACGCCATCGTCCAGTCGCCCCGGCAGCCGCAGACGCGGTACAGGAAATTGCGGAGCATTTCGTTGCCGTAAACCGTGTTGCGGACTTCCGGATGGAACTGCACCCCGTAGAAACGCCGGACCGGGTCCCGCATCGCCGCGGCCGGCGCGTGGACCGTGCTGGCCGTGACGGCAAATCCCGGCGGCAGGGAGGCGACGCGGTCGCCATGGCTCATCCACACGGTCTGCACCCGGTCCAGGCCGTGCACCAGGTCGCAATCCTCGGTAAACTCAATGTCCGCCCGGCCGTATTCCCGCTTGTCCGACGGCTCGACGCTCCCTCCCAGCTGGTGCGCCATGAGCTGCATGCCGTAGCAGATGCCCAGGATCGGCACGCCCAGCTCATACACCCGCGGATCGGGCTTCGGCGCATTTTCCGCGTAAACGCTGGCGGGACCGCCGGAGAAGACGATGCCTTTCGGCGGGTTTTCGCGCAATCGCTCCACGGACACGTGGTACGACAAAAGCTCGCTGTAAACGCCCAGATCGCGGATGCGCCGGGCGATCAGCTGGTTGTACTGGCCGCCGAAATCCAGCACGGCGATCCATTCGTGGTGCGTTCGTTCCAAGGAAACCGAACCCTCCCGGTCTGATTCCGATGCCGCCGGCCTGCAAGAGCCGTCGGCCTGTCAGCTTGTAAACCGCACATTGCCCTTCATAACGAAGTTATTATAGCTTCGCGTCATTTTCAGCGTCAACAAGACCGCATTCGCATGTTATAATACCGGATTTGGGGAAGCGGATCCCCGCGGACCATGCATCACGACAAAAAACAAGGCACAAGAGGTGACACCATGAGACTCACCAGGAAATGGCTGCTATCGATTCTTGTCGCATGGCTTGCGTTCGGCGGGCTGCCGCCGGCAAACGGCGGGTTGCCGGACCGGGCCCACGGGGCGGGCGCCATGTTTCCCGACGCGGAGAAGCACTGGGCCAAAACCGCCATCCAATGGGCGCTGGAGAAAGGTCTCGTGACCGGCTACCCCGACGGCCTGTTCCATCCGGATCAACCCGTGACCGAAGCGGAGTTTCTGGCCATGCTGATCCGGGCGTTCGATCCCGAAACGGCCCGTGGTTCCACCAACGGCTCAGGCGGTGAGAATTGGGCCGATCCCTATTATGAGCTCTCCCGGCAGCTCAATTATCCCGCCCGCGGCGACGACCCGGGAAGCCGGAGCCGAATCATCCCCCGTCGGCAGGTGGCCGAGCTGATCGCCGCCTCCCAGGGTCTCCATTATGAAGGCGACGACGCCGTGCGATACGTCCTGGCCCGCAAATGGGCGAACGGCAAAGATCGCGACGTGCTGTCCGTCGAAAATTTCGATCCGGACGCCCCTCTCACCAGGGCGGAAGCCTTGCAGTTCATCAAGAACCTGGCCGACGCGGGAGCAGGGAAGCTGAAAGCCCGGCCCGACCGGCCGTCGCCCGCCGCTCTCCTGCCCGACATTCCCCTCGAGGGCGGCAGTCCCTACATCACCGTGGCGGAATTCGTCCGGGACGCCGTTGTGGCGCTGTACGGCCATCCGCCGCTGGAGGATGCCGCGGATGCGTCCCACTGGGCCGATCCTTATTATGCCTTTGCCGAATCCAAAGGAATCCATAACGTGGATTATCCCTATTCCGGCTTCGAGAACGCCCGGGACCGGGAGCTGGTGCGCGGAGGCGCGGCCCGCATCCTGGCGCGGATGATGGGTGAATCCATCGATATTTATGAAACGGAGAAAGCCGTTCAATTTCTGTACAAAAAAGGCATCTCCTGCGGGGTCTACCCCGACAGGGGCGATTACTTCGTCAATTTCGATCCGACCGGAAGGCTGACCCGCTCGCAGGCCGCCGACATGATCGCCCGGGCCGCGCGCGCGGCCGCGGGGGAGACGCTGCCGGCCTGTCAGGCGAATTTGCAGGAAAAACTGACTTCCCGCATCAAAGAAGTGGTCCGGAAACTGAAGCGCAACGACCAGGTGACATTTTTCGACGGATATACCGCGGGGATCGGCAAGAACGGCACCTATTGGGTGTATTACGGTTACGAGGAATATCCGAACATCCACAACCTGGATCGCTGGAAAATCGAAGTGATCACCCCGTCGGGGGCAACCTTCGGCGACATCCCGCTCGTCCTGCGGCTGCTCAAGGACGTGGGCGGAGTGGATTTGGCCGAAAACGAGCTGCGGACCATCCTGAACGATGTCTTTTCCCGGAAAAAGTCCGTGGGGGTGTTCAAGGAAAACCTCACCTTCACGGCGAGCAAGTTCGAATTGATGGGCCAGACGAACTTCTGGATTGAGTGGAGCCGGGTGCCGAGCGCTCACGAAGACAAGTAGGGCAAGGGGAAGCGTTCGCCCGGCCGGCGGGCGGGAAGGGCGGTTCACAAGCCCGGATGCGCGGCTGCGCATCCGGGGGCCGCACTTCCGTACCGGCCGGGCGGCACGCCCTTCCGGCGGCACACGTCGTGCCCCTTCCCACGCCGCACGGCGCACCCCTTTCCGCCGCACGGCTCCCACGCCGCACGGCTCCCACGCCGCACGGCTCCCACGCCGCACGGCGCACCCCTTTCCGCCGCACGGCTCCCACGCCGCACGGCTCCCACGCCGCACGGCGCGGCCCAGTCCGCCGCAAGGCGTGCCCCTCTTCCCACGAAGCGCGCATCCTTTCCCGCGCCGCATGACATATCCATTTCCGCACCGCGGCATATCGCTTTTCGCGCCTGCAGGCTCGGTCCCGCACGGCGGAAACGCTGTTTTTTCCCTCGTCTTCCGTTGGTCTTTCGCCTTGGCTTTTTTGCTCCGGTTTTCCGTCTTGGCGTTTCGCCTCGGTCCCCGGCCCCGGTCTTCCGCCTCTTTCCGCCTTGGGCTGCCGCCCTTCGCGGACGGAAGCCCGCGGACGGGAGTTCAATCCCCCGCTCCGGACGCCTCCGCCACGGCGGTCAGCACCTCCCCGATGTGCCCCTTGACCTGCACGCCCCGCCACTGCCGCAGCAGCCTGCCGTCTTCGCCGATCAGGAACGTGGAGCGCTCGATGCCCATGAACGTCTTGCCGTACATTTTTTTCTCCTTCCAGACGCCGTACAGCTCGCACACCTTGTGGTCCGGATCGGACAGAAGCGGAAACGGCAGCTCGTATTTGGCGGCGAACTTTGCGTGGGACTCCGCCGGGTCGGCGCTTATGCCCAGCACCACCGCGTTCAGCCGTCCGAACTCCTCCCACGCGTCGCGAAACGCGCAGGCTTGTTCGGTGCAGCCCGGCGTCATGTCGCGGGGATAGAAATACAGCACCACCTTTTTCCCGCGGAAATCGCTCAAACGGATCTTCTTCCCGTCGCCCGACTCAAGTTCGAAATCCGGCGCGGGTTGCCCAACGGCGGGAACGGACATCGCCATCCCTTCCTTTTCTTTATTTTCCTAATTATTTTAACGAAAAAACACCCTTCTTCCATCATGGACCCGAAACCGCTTCTCGCGCCCGCAACCCCGGAAAAACGGCTCAGGATCCCGCCCCGCGGTAACGCCGCACGCCGAAGTTCCAGATCTTCAAGCCGACAAACATTACGACCGTTCCGACCACCGGCGTCAGCCAGGCCATCGCAAAATTTTGGTGCCGCTCGAGGAAAAACGACGCCGGATACACCCCGACGAAGGCGAACGGCAGCAACCAGGTCAGGATAAACCGGATGATCCGGTTGTAGATCTCCACGGGATACCGCCCGTAATTCTGGATGTTAAACATGAGCGGCGTAAGGCCCAAAGGCGAATCGGTGAAAAACGACGCGGCCGACAGGACCGCATAGATCCCCGCGTACACCATCACCGACCCCGCCACCATGACAAGAAGCACAAGGGGATCGTACCAGTCCAGCCTCAGCCCGAGCGACGCCCAGGCGGACGCCATAATGACGAACCCGACGACGGAGCCGACGAGCTGCGAGGGATCGACGTTTTCCAGCATGATCTGGACATAGGAATGGGCCGGCCGGGTGAGCACGCGGTCCATTTCCCCTTTGACGATGTACCGCTCGCTGAAATCCCAAAAGCTGAAAAAGCACGAGAAAATCCCGTACGGAATCATGTAATACCCGTATACGAAGAGAATTTCCGCCTCGCTCCAATCGCCCAGCGCCGCCGTGTGGCGAAACACCACGAAGATGAAGATGAGATTCGCGGCGTTGAACATGAGGTCGGAGATCACTTCCGCCCAGAAGTCGGCGCGGTAAGCCAGTTTGGTTTTCAGGTAATTGGCCAGGTACTCCCGGAACAGCGACAGCACAAACAACGCTTTGGAAAAAAAGCCGCCCGTCGCCACCGATCATCCCCCCTGCACGAACATCCGCCGCCGTGCCGCCCGCCACATCAGCATGATCGGCAGGATCAGCGCCACGCTCCACACGGCCTGAATCCCGATGGCGAAGACGACTTCGGAGCCGCTCAGCGTGCCCGTGAACGCGGAACCCGGCAGATACGCGATGGCCTGGAACGGCAGCCACTCCAGCACGGTCCGCGCCCATCCCGGGAAAAAGGAAATCGGCAGCACCACGCCGGAAAACAGGTCCACCATCACCCGTTTGAAGCTTATGACGCCCTGGTTGTTTTCCAGCCAGAACGCGATCATGCCCGTCAACAGATTGATCTGCGAATTGATGAGGAAACTGAACAGGATCATGAGGAAAAAGACCGCCCACCGCCACGGCTCCTTCGGCAGATCCAGGGGAAAAAGCAGCATGACCACGACGAGACCCGGCAGCATGAACATGACAAGGCGAAACAATCCTTCGCCGAAGCCCTGCATGAACTTGACCAGCAGGTAGGAGTAGGGACGGATCATTTGGATGGCGACGCTGCCGTCCCGGATCTCGTTTGCGATTTCCCGGTCCAGGTTGTTGAAATAAAAAGAACGGGCCATCCACGACACCGCGACATAGGTGGTGATCTGGGCGGCGGAAAAACCGCCGAGCTGGGAAGCGTCTCCGTAGATCGCTTTCCACAGGAAATAGTAAACCCCGATGTTGAGCGAATAGATGACAATGCCGCTGTAGTAGTTGACCCTGTAGGCGAGCATGGTCAAAAAGCGGATGCGGATGAATTCCAGATACGCGCTAGCCACGGACCTGCGCCTCCGTCCGCTTCTTTTTGCCCGGCGTTTCTTCTCCGGCTTCCTCCTGTCCGGCGGCGTCCTCGGGGACGTCTCCCGCCGCCGCCCCGGCCGAAGCCGGTGCTCCCTTCGCCTTCACCGGCCGCGCATCCCCAACGGCCGCTGCTGCCGGTCCCGATGCATCCTTCGCCGCCTCCTCACCCGGAGACGAGACATCTCCCGCCGCCTTGCCCGACACCGACGCGTTCCCTGCAGCCGCCGCGGCAGGCACCGGCGCGTCCGCTGCCGTCCCCGCCGCCGGCACAGAGGCGCTCCCCGATTGGTAAATGGCGCGGACGATCTCGTCCGTGCCCGTCTCCTTGAAGCTCATGTCCTGGATGGGCAGCGCGCCCACGAGCCGGGCCAGCACGTCGGCCACCTGGATTTCGCGGGGCACCCACAGCCGGGCCGATTCCTCATCCGCGGCGGTCCATCGGACGGGCAACCCATTCGTGAGCGCGGCCAGCCCGGATGGCTCCACCGGCTCGGAGAAGCGAAACCGGACCTCCCGGCCCCTGCTCCAGCGTTCTTTTAACTCTTGCAAACTGCCGTCGTAAATGATTTGCCCTTCATCCAGCATGATGACCCGGGAACAGAGGGCTTCGATGTCCTGCAGGTCGTGGGTGGTCAGCAAAATCGTGGTGCCGTGTTCGCGGTTCAGTTTTTTCAGAAACTCGCGGATTTGCGTCTTGACCACAATGTCAAGGCCGATGGTGGGCTCATCCAGAAACAGGATGGACGGATTGTGCAAGAGCGCCGCCGCCAGTTCGCACCGCATGCGCTGGCCGAGGCTGAGCTTGCGCACGGGGCGGTGCAACAACTCCCCCAGCTGCAGCGTTTCCGTCAGCTCGTCCAGCCGCCGGCGGAAATCCGCTTCTTCGACCCGGTACACCTTGCGGAGCAGACGGAACGACTCGATGACGCCGATGTCCCACCAAAGCTGGCTGCGTTGGCCGAACACGACGCCGATGCGGCGGACGAAGGCTTCGCGGTCGCGCCAGGGCACGTAACCCGCCACTTCCACCCGCCCGGACGTCGGGACCAAAATGCCGGCCAGCATCTTGATGGTGGTCGATTTGCCCGCTCCGTTTTCCCCGATGTAGCCGCAAATTTCCCCTTCCGGAATCCGGAAACTGATGTCCTTGACCGCGACGATTTCCTTGTGCCGGCGCAGGAACAGATCCATGATCGCGCCCCTCAGGCTTTCGCGGTGTACGGGCACCTTGAACGTTTTGCGCAACCGTTCGACTTCGATGGCCGGCATGTCATCCTCCGAATTTGATTTTTCTTGCTTTACGCGTTCATCTTACAATTTACAATGGAATGTGACAAGAAAAGCGGAGGGACCGATGTTGAACCGGATCACCAAACACGACGAATCCGAAAGGCTGTACCGGGAAGCGCTGCGGCACATCGCCGGCGGTGTGAACAGCCCGTCCCGCTCTTTCAAGGCGGTGGGCGGAGGCGCCCCGGTGTTCATGCGGCGCGCGCAGGGCGCCTATTTCTGGGACGTGGACGGCAACCGCTACATCGATTACCTGGCCGCCTTCGGCCCGATCATCACCGGCCACGCGCATCCCCATGTGACGGAAGCCATCATGCGGGCGGCGCAACACGGCACGCTGTACGGCACCCCCACCGAAGGAGAAATCGAACTCGCCCGCCGCCTGAAAGAAGCGATCCCTTCGCTGGACAAGGTGCGCTTCACCAACTCCGGCACGGAAGCGGTGATGAGCGCCATCCGCGTCGCCCGCGCCGCCACCGGCCGCAGCAAGATCATCAAGTTCGCCGGGTGCTATCACGGCCACTCGGATTTGGTGCTGGTCGCCGCGGGCTCCGGCCCGTCGACCCTTGGCGTCCCCGACAGCGCCGGCGTGCCGGCAAGCATCGCCCAGGAAGTGGTTACCGTACCGTTCAACGACCTGGACGGGCTGCGGCTGGCCCTGGAGCGATGGGGGGACGAGACGGCGGCGGTGCTGGTGGAGCCCATCGTCGGCAATTTCGGCATGGTCATGCCGAAGCCCGGCTTTCTGGAAGGCGTGTGCCGGATGGCCCGGGACGCGGGCGCGCTGGTCATCTACGACGAGGTAATCACGGCGTTCCGCTTCCACTACGGCGCCGCGCAAAACTACGGGGCGTTCCCCGACCATGCGGCCATTCGGCCGGACCTTACCGCCCTCGGCAAAATCATCGGCGGCGGCCTGCCCATCGGCGCCTACGGCGGACGCGCCGACCTGATGGAGCTGGTCGCGCCCCTCGGCCCCGCCTACCAAGCCGGCACGATGGCCGGCAATCCGGCTTCCGTGGCCGCGGGACTGGCGTGCCTCGAGGTGCTGCGCGAACCCGGCGTCTACGAGCGGATGTCGGCCTTGGCCGAACGCCTGACGGACGGCCTGGCGAAGTTTGCCGCGGAAAACGGCGTGCCGCTCACCATCAACCGGATCGGCGGGGCGTTTTCCACCCATTTCTGCGATCATCCGGTCACGAATTACGCGGAATCGCAGGATACGGACGGCGAAGCGTTCGCCCGTTTCTTCCGGCTTATGCTGGAGCGCGGCGTGTACATTGCGCCTTCCAAGTTCGAGGCGTGGTTCCTGACCGTGGCGCACACGGAGCAGGACATCGACGATACGCTCAACGCCGCGGAGGAGGCATTCCGCCTGCTCGGGCAGGACAACAAATAAGCCGTAAGGCCGGCGAACTTGGCGCCCCCGGAGCAAGGGATCCCGATCATGATGAGGAACCTGAGAAGCCGTCTCTCATACGTACAGAGATGTCCGCAACGTGATGAGAAACGGGAAATCCGCCTCTCAAACGTTGCGACGGTACGGTACGACGCGAGAGGCGGAAAATCCGCCTCTCAGATAGGATGCGGCCGTTCCCGACACCCCGAGAGACGGAAAATCCGCCTCTCAGATAGGACGCGGCCGTTCCCGACACCCCGAGAGGCGGAAAATCCGTCTCTCAGATGGGACGCGGGCGTTTCCGACAACCCGAGAGGCGGAAAATCCGCCTCTCAGATAGGACGCGGCCGTTTCCGCCACCCCGGAGACGGAAAATCCGACTCTCACAGGCTTGCCGGGAGCATCCGCACCAAAGCCCGGAGGCCTGTGCACGATTCGAGTTTCTGTCAGCAAATGAACCACGGGGTGGAGGATAAACCGAAAATGCCGTTATTTTGGCTGGAACCCTGTTCTCAAGCCAAAATAACGGCATTTTTGTCATTGTTGGCGAACCGGTCACCTTGCCGGCTCTCCCCGCTGCTCCGGCCGCCGGGCGAGGCGACCTTAATGCACCTCGCGCAAAGCCGCCAGCAATTCGTCGTGGATCAGGCCGTTTGACACCGCCACGTCCCGCACCCGCAGATCGAACGGCTCGCCGTTCACTCCGCTCACGCGGCCGCCCGCTTCCTCGACGAGCAGGGAGCCCGCGGCCACATCCCACGCGTTCAATCCGTGCTCCCAGAACCCGCTCAGCCTGCCGGCCGCCACATAGGCCAGATGCAACGCCGCCGAACCGCAGACGCGCAAGTTGCGGGATTTCTGCGCCAAGGCCGACGCCTCCCGGACATTGAGCCGCATCGCCGCCGGATCCGCAGGGAACCCGGTGGCCAGAAGGCTTTCGCCCAGCATCCGTTCGGCGGACACCTTCAGCCGCTTGCCCCGGACGTAGGCCCCTTTGCCGCGCTCGGCCACGAACAGTTCGTCCCGGACAGGGTCATAGACCACGCCGACGATCACCTGCCCGTTCCTCGCCAGCGCGATGGACACCGCAAAAAAGGGAAAACCGTGCACGAAATTGGTCGTGCCGTCAATGGGGTCCACAATCCACAGATACTCGGCTTCCATCGCTTCCCTGAGCGCCGCGGCAGAGGCCTCGGGCCCGGGCTCGACGCCTTCCTCCCCCAGGAAGGAATGGTGGGGAAAATGGGTGGCGATCAGGTTGCGGATAAGGCGCTCGGACCCCTTGTCCGCTTCGGTCACCAAATCCTGCCGCGAGTATTTGAAATCGGGCTGGCCCGTCGTTCCCAGTTTCATTTTGATATATTCGCCGGCTTTGGCCGCACAGTTGACGGCGACGGCCGTGAAGCTTTTGCTGCCGATTACCGTTTCCGGGCGGTTGTCCATGGCCGTGGCGACCTCCTTCGTCAGTCATGCCGGATCCCCGCCGGCTGTGGCGCAACATGGACGCCAGATCGTTGCGACGTTCTCCTTGCAGAATATACGTGCGGGCTCCGCTTAGGTTGCGCGTTCGTCCCCCGCCGGTCGTCACATCGTCCGAATCCCCTGGTAGATCAGGAATCCGGCCATCGCCAGCAGCGTCATCCGGAGCAGCCACATCAGCTGCGATCCGCTCAGCCGGGCGGCGATGCGCGCGCCGATACGGCCTCCCAGGAGCGCGCCGGGCGCCAGCGCGAGCAGCGCGACCGGTTCGATGTTGCCGCCGAGGAAATGCGTGACGCTGCCGAACAGCGAAGAAAGCAGGATGACAAACATGGAAGTGGCGGTGGCCACGTGGGGCGGAAACCCGTACAAAAGCACCATGAGCGGAACGAACAGCGAACCGCCGCCGATTCCGAACAGCCCCGAAACGAACCCGACGCCCGCGCCGATCAGCAGGGCGGACCAGATGTTATAGCCGTAGGTGTATTCGCGGCCGGTACGGTCGCGGAAACTCCGCTGGACGGGCCACCGGATGTTTGCCGGTTTCAGCCGTTCCCTCGCCACCATAAGCCCGAACATGAGAAGGATGAAACACCCAAAAGCAAGCTGAAACGGACCGTCGGACACCGCGTCCGCCCATCTGGCGCCGAGGATGGCGGCCGGACCGCTGGTTATGAAAAAGAGCCATCCGCTCTTCCAGTCCACCGTGCCGAGCCGCGCGTACGTCATCGTGGAAGACAAAGCCGTGAAAATCAGCACGGCCAATGAGGTGCCGACCGCCGTCGGGGCGTTCACCGTCTCCCCCGTCAGCCATTGGCCGGCGAGCATGAGCGTCGGCACGATGATGACGCCGCCGCCCAACCCGACGATGCTGCCGAATACGGCCGACCCTATCCCGACCAGGAGCAGCGTCGCGACGCCTGCGATGTCCATGGCGGTTCGGCCCCGTTACACTCCAAGAATATGGTAACCGCTGTCCACGTAAATTACTTCGCCGGTGATGCCGCGCGCCCAGTCGCTCATGAGGAACAGGGCCGTGTCGCCCACCTCGGACGCTTCGGTATTGCGGCGAAGCGGCGCCTTTTCTTCCACCTGCTTCAGGATCGAGTTGAAATCCTTGATTCCTTTCGCCGCCAGGGTGCGGATCGGGCCCGCGGAAATGGCGTTGACGCGGACGCCCCTGGGGCCGAGGTCGGCGGCCAGATACCGCACGGACGCTTCCAGGGCCGCCTTGGCCACGCCCATGACGTTGTAATTGCGGACCGCCCGCTGCGATCCGAGGTAGGTCATGGTCACGATGCTGCCGCCTTCCGTCATCAGCGGGTACAGCCGCTGGACCACCGCCGTCAGCGAGTATACGCTGATGTCGTGGGCCAGGGCGAACCCGTCGCGGGAAGTATGTACATACTCACCTTCCAGCTCCTCGGTTTTGGCGAAGGCGATGCAGTGGGCAATGCCGTGAAGCACGATCCCCTCGTCCTTCAGGCGTGACGCCAGAGCCTCGATTTCCTCGTCGCTGGCGACGTTGCAGGGAAGCACCAACGCATCGGGAATCGTCTCCGTCAGCCGCCGGACGCGCTCCTCCACCCGCTCGTTCTCGTATGTAATGATCAGCCGCGCGCCCTGGGACAACAGCGACTTCGCGATCGCCCAGGCGATGCTGCGCTCGTTGGCCACGCCCATGACCAGGATGTTTTTGCCGTCCAAAAGTCCGCTCATGGCTAACCGTTGCCTCCTTTTTAACCGTCTGGCCGTCGGCCGGCGAACGGTTGGCGCTCGCCGGCCGGAAAAGCCGTATGGCAATGAGGGCCAATGTTATTGTGTATTTTTCCCTTTTGTCAAGGTAACCGAATCGAAGGGGATTTGCAAGCGGGAAATCCTTGACGGTTTTCCGCTCGGTGAACGTTCTTGACGCGATTCCCGACCCAACCTAATTCCCGGGCTTATTCCTGGGAGCAAGCTCGGCGGCCGCGCGCAGGGCGGCGAGCATGCTCCGTTCGTCCGCAAGGTTTCTGCCGGCAATGTCAAAGGCGGTGCCGTGGTCGACGGAGGTGCGGACGATGCCGCCTTTCAGGCCCACCGTGATGTTGACTCCTTCCTCGATGCCGAGCACCTTCACGGGCGCATGCCCCTGGTCGTGGTAACAGGCGACGACGACGTCGAAATCGCCGCGCACGGCCCGATAAAACAGCGTATCCGCGGGATGCGGGCCGGAGACGTCGATGCCCTCTTCCGCCGCCCGGCGGATGCCGGGAACCAGCTTCGTTTCCTCTTCCCCGTTGCCGAACAGTCCGTTCTCGCCCGCGTGCGGGTTGATGCCGCACACCGCGATGCGCGGCCGGCTCACCCCCGCCCGTTGCAAGGTTTCGTGGGCCAGCCGGATCACCCTGTAGGTCCGTTCCGGATCGATCATTTCGATCGCCCGGATCAGCCCCACATGCGTGGTCAAATGGATCACTTTCAGCTTTCCGGTGGCCAGCATCATGGCGTAATCGGCGGTTCCGGTCAGTTCGGCCAAAATTTCCGTGTGCCCCGGATACCGGTGCCCCGCCAGATGCAGCGCTTCCTTGTTGAGGGGGGCGGTGCAGATGGCGTCGATATCGCCCAGCCTGGCCAGTTCCACGGCTTTCTCGATGAAACGGAACGCGGCATCTCCGGCCGCCGCGCTCAAACGGCCAAACGGCAGGTCCTCCGGCAGAAGGTCCAGATCGAGACAATCGATTTCGCCGTGGGCGAATCGAGCCTCCCCGACGCCGCGAATCGCCCGGATCGCGATTTCGGCCGCTCCGACGACGCCGGCCGCCCGGCGCAGGATTTTGGCGTCGCCGATGACCAGGGGCCGGCACCACCCATACACCGATTCATGCCGCAGAGCCTTGACGATCACCTCGGGACCGATTCCCGCCGCGTCCCCCATCGTGATGCCGACCACCGGTCTCACGTCTCGTCCTCCTTCCGGAAAAAGCGCAAGGCTTCGCACAACACCTGATCGCTTCCGAATCCGCCCGCCTTGGTGACAACCCACCGGTCCCCAGCATCGTCCAGCCTTCCGACGGGCACGCCGGGCTCCAGCTCGCCGGCAAGCCTGATCGCCCGCACGCCCAGGCGCAGGCACACTTGTCTGGCCGTATCCCCGCCCGTCAGCACGAGATGGCGGAGGCCGAAATCATCGATGATCCCGGCCGCAAACTCGCCCAGCGCCTGGCTGACGGCGCCGCTGACGGCCGAGGCGTCCATGCCCAGACCGGCTCCCTTCCGCCGCGCCCGTTCCACGTCTTCCGCGCCGCCGGACGAATACAGCACCAGCGCCCGCGGCGAAACACGCATCGCTTCCTCCGCCGCCCTCCGAAGGCGATCGATCTCCCGCCTTCGGGAATCCTCTTCCAGCGCCAGTTCGGAACGCATTTCGAGGCCGACGACGCCCGGCAGCCGCAGGACCGCATCCAGCTGGCGCCGGGACCGCGCGTTGACGCTGCCCACCGCCACGCATACCGTTCCCCCGCCGTCTGGAACGGGACGGGGCTTGTCCATCTCCCGGCGCCGGGACCAGCTTGCGGCAAGCGCGCTCGCCAGCCCGGCCGATCCCGCCCACACGACACGGTATCCGGACCGCTCCACCGCCGATACGATGCGCGCCAGGTCGGCGTCCGTTTCCGCGTCGAACACCAGGTACGGAATGTGCTCTCCGCGGCACTTGCGGATTTTTTCCGCGAGCGCTCCGGCGTCTCCCCGCAGTTCCTCCGCCGTCACCACCGCCACCGGTTGATCCGACTGCCGGCGCAACAGATCCGGCAAACAGGAAAGGGTGACCGGGTGCTTCGGGTCGCGGCCCGCCTCCGTTTCGTGCAGCGGAACGCCGTGCACAAACATATGCCCTCCCCGGACTACCCTGCCGGCCTCGGGAAAGGAAGGCGCGAGGACGATGAAATCCGGCCGGACATGCCGGTACACCGCGTCCAGCTCCGCGCCGATGTTTCCCCGCATGGTGGAATCGATCTTTTTATAAAAGATTTCAAATTTTTCCTTTAGCAGCAGGACGCACGCTTCCGCCACGCGGGCGAAAGCCTCCTCCGCGGGCAGGGAGCGGCTGTCGGTGTCGACCGCGACGACACCGGACGACGCACCCGGCCGCTTCCCGGCATCCAGAAGCACGGTCGCCGAAAATCCGCGCCGTGCCATCTGCACGCCCGTATCGCACGCTCCGGTCAAATCGTCCGCGAGAATGGCGATGCGCATGGGGTCCAAAATCCCGATCCCTCATTCCCTCTCGCCGTACTTCAGCGACTGCCGCTCTTGGAACCGCTCCAGCGCCAGCCGAATCAGTTCGTCCAGCAGTTCCCGGTACGACAGGCCGGATTCCTTCCACAGAAGCGGATACATGCTGAACTGCGTGAAACCCGGCATCGTGTTGACCTCGTTGATCAGCAGCTTGCCGTCGCTCTTTCGCAAAAAGAAATCGGCGCGGCACAACCCCGAACCGTCGATGGCGCGGAACGCCCGGATGGCCATGGCGCGCGCTTCCTCGGCGGTCTCCGGCGGAATGTCCGCCGGAATGATCATGACGGATTTGCCATCCACGTATTTGGCATTATAGTCGTAGTATTCGTTGGAGCTGACGATTTCACCCGGCACGGACGCGCGCGGCTCGTCGTTGCCCAGCACGCTCACCTCGATCTCGCGGGCGTCGACGAATTCCTCAATGACAACCTTGCGGTCGAACTGGAGGGCTTTTTCGACGGCCGCCTCCAGCTCCTCCCGCCCGCGTGCCTTGGAGACGCCGACGCTGGAGCCGAGATTGGCCGGCTTGACGAAACACGGGTAGCCCAGCCGTTCTTCCGTCCCGGCGATGATCCGCTCCCGGTCCTTGTTCCACTCGTATTTCGTAAAATAAATGAAATCCGCCACCGGCAGGCCGTTCTGCAGAAAAAGCTGCTTCATGACCACCTTGTCCATCCCGGCCGCGGAGGCGAGCACGCCGGCGCCCACGTAAGGGACGCCCGCCATCTCGAACAGCCCCTGAATCGTGCCGTCTTCGCCAAAGGTGCCGTGCAGGAGCGGAAACATCACGTCAATGGCCGGACCGTCCTCTTCCCGGTCCGCTTCGGCCAGCATGCCCCGCACAAGGGGAACGATGGCGGACGCGCCCGTCGCCGGCTCCGCATCGCCGCCGGATGCGGCGTCGATTTCGCCGGCCCCGAGCATCAGCCGTTCCACCGATTCCGGCGGCGCCGTCAGCGGAAGGCCGGAGCGCCACTTTCCCTGTTTGTCAATAAAAAAAGGAACCAGTTCGTAACGGCCGTAATCAAACGCCCGCGCCACCGACAGCGCGGTCTGCAGCGAGACCTCGTGTTCCCCCGAACGCCCTCCGTAAACGAGACCGACGCGAATTTTCCGCCCCATTCCCCAACCTCCGAATGTCCATAGTAACAACACTTTGGGCCGCCGAATCGACGGTTGTCGCCGCCGTCGGCGGATGCCGCCCTAAAACTCGTCCGCCACGTGGAAAAACGCGTATCTTGTCGCTTCCGTCCAGGCGTAGGAATCCCGGTAGTCCCAGTAGCGCCGGCGGCTGTTTACCGTGTTGGCGTTGACGAGCGGCGCGCCGTCGGGCGTAAATCCGGTCACCACCGTCGTGTGCCGGAAGGTGCCCGACCCGTCCCAGTCGTAGCAGATGACGTCGCCGAGCGCCAGTTCATAAGGAGACGCGACGCGCTCCGCCCGCAGGCCGAAGGCGCGCGGCCGGGACAGGTAGCCCGTCAGGGCGTTGGCGACCGCCCAGCTGTAGCTCCACCATTCCCTGCCGTTCTGCCGGCCCTTGTACCACCAGCCCGATTCTCTCCTCCCAGTATAGTTCATCGGCGCGCCGCCCGCAAAGAGACATTGCGAGACGTAATTCGTGCAGTTGACCTCGAAGGTTTCGTATTCGGGATTGCTCTTGTTCCACCACAGATCGGCGTAGGCGACCGCCTCTTCGCGCCGGTAGGGAATGCCCCGGTACGCGTCCCATTCGCCCGTGTACAACCGGAATTTGCTGACCGCCTCCGGATGAAAGTACGGCGCCGGCGCCACGCCGGGACCTCGCCCGTAAACGGGAAAAACGGGACCGCCTTCCGCTTCCGCCTCCGCGCCCGTTTCCAGCCACACCGCCTCCGTTTCCGCAAAAAGCGGCTCGATCCGGTCCAGCCGCCAAACCCTGCCCATGCGGACGAACCGGAGGCGCTCGCGTTCGACGCGCTCTTCCAGCCACGGCTTTTCCCGCTGCTTCCAGGAGCGGATGTGGTGCAGTTCCACATCCGCCAGGGCTTCCCGGTCTCCGGCCGCCTGCCGGACAATCCTGGCCCGCAGTTCGCTTCGCACCGGCGCGATGCCTTCCGTCCGGTTCCGCCGCGCGGACGCCTCCAGCCGGCGAACGAGCCGCCGGCGGTGCCCGGGGTCCCGCACCGCGTCCAGCGGCCGCGGATCTTCCCGCACGCAGGCTTCGTTCAGCGCGTTCACATAATCGGCCAGCGCCTGCTTCCACGGTTCACGCTCCGCCATCGACCCCACTCCCGGCACCGAAAATCCGTCCAACATTCCACCCGCCCTACATTCCAGATGTATGCCGGCGGATTTCCTATTAAAACCTGTGCCGTCCGCGGCGGACTTTGGCGGTCGTCCCGGTTCATCCGTTCCGTCCCGGCTCTCCCCGCGGCTTCGGCCGGCTCTGACGATGCGCGGGCGGTTTGCCTAACGGACGGACCCGCCCTTCGCCTTTTTACGGGCCGGATCTCGCCGGGCGCCCGAACTTCCCGCATCTTTACATGAACGGAACGAAACAATATACTGGTAGTGTACAGTTTTAATTTTTGAAATTGAGTTTCACTCTGTGAAACACCACCGAGGCAGGGGGGTATGCCATCATGTCCGCGTTCCCGTACAACGTGCAGGCCGAGCTCCAGTCCGGCGGCAAATCGTACCGGTACTACCGGCTGCAGGCGCTGGAAGAGCAAGGACTCGGCCCCGTTTCGAAACTTCCGTTTTCCATCAAGGTGCTGCTGGAAGCCGCCGTCCGCCAGTTCGACGGCCGCGCCATCACGCTGGACCATGTGAAAATGCTCGCCAACTGGGCGAACAAGCGTGAAGACAAGGAAATTCCGTTCATCCCGGCGCGGATCGTGCTGCAGGACTTCACCGGCGTGCCGGTCGTCGTCGACTTGGCGGCCATGCGCGACACGGTGAAGAAAGCCGGCGGCAATCCGAAGCGCATCAATCCGCTCGTGCCGGTCGATCTCGTCATCGACCACTCCGTTATGGTCGACGCCTTCGGCACGCCCGACGCGCTCACGACCAACATGGAGCTGGAGTTCAAGCGGAACGAGGAGCGCTACCGCTTCCTGCGCTGGGCGCAGACGGCGTTTGACAACTTCCGCGCCGTTCCGCCGGCGACAGGGATTGTGCACCAGGTAAACCTGGAATATCTCGCCACCGTCGCCGCCACCAAGGAGAAAAACGGCGTCACCGAAGTGTTCCCCGACTCGCTGGTGGGCACCGACTCCCACACGACGATGATCAACGGACTCGGCGTGCTGGGCTGGGGCGTCGGCGGCATCGAGGCGGAGGCCGGCATGCTCGGGCAGCCGCTGTACTTCGTGATGCCGGAAGTGGTCGGCTTCAAGCTGACCGGCAAGCTCGCGGAAGGCGCGACGGCCACCGACCTGGCGCTGACGGTGACCGAGATGCTGCGCAAAAAAGGCGTCGTCGGCAAATTCGTGGAGTTCTACGGCCCGGGTCTGTCCAACATCAGCCTCGCAGACCGCGCGACGGTGGCCAACATGGCTCCGGAATACGGCGCGACGATGGGCTTCTTCCCGGTGGACGAAGAGACGCTCAACTACCTGCGCCTCACCGGCCGCGACGAAGAACGCATCGCCCTGGTGGAAGCCTACTACAAGGCGCAGGGCATGTTCCGCACCGACGACACGCCGGATCCGGTGTTCTCGGACGTCATCGAGCTGGATCTCGGCACCGTCGTGCCGAGCCTGGCCGGTCCGAAGCGCCCGCAGGACCGCGTGGAACTCACCAAAATGAAAGACAGATGGAACGAACTCATCCGCGCGCCCATCGACAAGGGCGGATACGGCCTGTCGGAGGAAAAGATCGCGCAGAAGGTGGACGTGCAACACCCGAGCGGCGAAACGAGCCAAATCGGCACCGGTTCCGTCGTCATCGCCGCGATCACCAGCTGCACGAACACCTCCAACCCGAGCGTCATGCTGGGCGCCGGCCTGGTCGCCAAGAAAGCCGTGGAACTCGGCCTGAAGAAGCCGCCCTACGTGAAAAGCTCGCTCACGCCGGGCTCCCTGGTCGTTACCGACTACCTGATCAAAGCCGGCCTGATGCCCTATCTGGAGCAGCTCGGTTTCCACGTCGCCGGGTACGGCTGCGCCACCTGTATCGGCAACTCCGGCCCGCTGCCGGATGAAGTGAGCCAGGCGATCGCCGACAACGACCTGACGGTGGCGGCCGTGCTGTCCGGCAACCGGAACTTCGAAGGCCGCGTGCACGCGCAGGTGAAGGCCAACTTCCTGGCTTCGCCGCCGCTGGTCGTCGCCTATGCTCTCGCCGGCCGGGTCGACATCGACCTGACCAAGGAACCGATCGGCATCGGCAAGGACGGCAAGCCGGTATATCTGAAAGATATCTGGCCGTCGAACGATGAAGTGCAACAGGCCGTCCAATCCGTCATCTCGCCGGACATGTTCCGCAAGAAGTACGCCAACGTGTTTACGCAAAACGAGCGCTGGAACCAAATCCCCGTGCCGCAGGGCGAGCTGTACGAATGGGATCCGAATTCGACCTACATCCAGAATCCGCCGTTCTTCACGGATTTGGGCGAAGAACCCGGCGACATCGCCGACATCACCGGCGCCCGCGTGCTGGCCCTGCTCGGCGATTCGATCACGACGGACCACATTTCGCCGGCGGGCAGCATCCGCACCGACAGCCCGGCGGGCAAATACCTGATCGAGCGCGGCGTGAAGCGGGAAGATTTCAACTCCTACGGTTCGCGCCGGGGCAACCATGAAGTGATGATGCGCGGCACGTTCGCCAACATCCGCATCCGCAACCAGGTGGCGCCGGGCACCGAAGGCGGCGTAACCAAATATTTGCCGACGGACGAAGTGATGCCGATCTACGACGCCGCGATGAAGTACAGCGAGGACGGCACGAACCTCATCGTCATCGCCGGCAAGGAATACGGCACCGGCAGCTCCCGCGACTGGGCCGCGAAGGGCACGTACCTGCTCGGCGTCAAAGCGGTCATCGCCGAAAGCTTCGAACGCATCCACCGCTCCAACCTGGTGGGCATGGGCGTGCTGCCGCTGCAGTTCCAGAACGGGCAAAACTGGCAGTCCCTCGGCATCACCGGCCGGGAGACGTTCGACATCAAAGGACTCGGCAACGACGTGCAGCCGGGGCAAACGGTCACCGTCACCGCCACCCGCGAAGACGGCACGACCTTCGAATTCCCGGTCACCGTCCGCCTCGACAGCCTGGTGGAAGTGGACTACTACCGCAACGGCGGCATCCTGCAAACGGTGCTGCGGCAAATGCTCAAAGCAGGCTGACGCGCAAAGATGCGCGAGTTCCCAAAAGCAAAGCCCGCATCCCGATGGATGCGGGCTTTGTTTGTTCCGTACTTCGAAACCTCCTAGTTCCCGCGCTCCCTGAAAGAGAGGATATCCCGGACGGATTCCAGAACGAACGTCGGCTCGATGTCCGATCGCTGCAGATCCTCCCTGCTGGTGACTCCGGTCAGCACCAGGGCGGTATTCATTCCCGACTGCCGGCCCATCAGAATGTCCGTTTCCAGACGGTCGCCGGTCATCAGGCAAGAGGACGCCTCCACCCCCAGAATGTCCAAGGCGGCCAGGGCCATCAGCCGCGACGGTTTTCCCATGATGACCTCCACTTTCCGTCCCGTCACGCCTTCGACCGCCCCGATCATGCCGCCGCAGTCGGGAACGGCGCCGTCCGGCACCGGACAGGTGCGGTCCGGATGGGTGGCGATGACTTCCGCCCCGCGCCGGATGGCCTGATAGGCATCGTTGAGATGCCGGTAATGGAAATCCCGGTCCCAGGAAATCACCACCAGGTCCGTCTCGTCCGGCGACCGCGCGAACCGGATGCCGCTTCGTTCCAGTTCGTCCTTGAACACCTTTTCCCCGATGACATACACGTTGGCGTTCGGGTAATGCGCATGCAGATAGCGGATCGTCACCACCGCCGGACTGAGCAGCTGGTCGATCGTCACGTCGATGCCGAGTCGCCGCAGTTTTTTCACGTAATATTCCCGGGACTCGATCGTCTTGTTGGTGAGAAAAAGCAGTTTCCGGTTCCGCGACTGAAGGTGCCGGATCGTCTCGGGGGCACCCTCGATCGCGTGGTCGCCCAGATAGATCGTACCGTCCAGATCGAAAATGTATCCCGCAAAGTGATCCAGACCTTCGCCCCTCAAGCAAAGCACCTCCCTTTTCCGGCAAAAATCAAAAAGCCTTTTGCCGAACACGCTTCCGGAAACCGAAAGCGTCCTGCGATTCAGCAAAAGGCTTCTCCGCAATCTCTACCTTTGCGATTCGGTTTGAAGTTTTTTCCTTGATAATGATTTACTTCCCATCATAATGGAAAAACGCGGATCCAACAAGTTAAATTTTTTCTTGTTCATCCTGCCATTTCCAGAGCGCCTTCGAAGACGTCGAAACGCCGATGGCTCCGTGGGCGAGGACGCTTTGCAGGTCGTTCAGATCCGAAATGAGACCGCCGGCGATGACGGGAAGATCGATTTCCTGCCGCAGCCGGCCCATGACCCGCGGAACGACAATGCCCGGCAGCACTTCGATGGCGTCCGGCCGGGAGCTTTTGATGATGCGGATGCCGTTGTCCAGCGAGACGGAATCGAACACGAACAGGCGCTGGATCGTGATGAGTCCGCACTTCTGGGCCGCCATGATGAGGTTGGAGCGCGTGGTCACGATGCCGTCCACTTTGATGATTTCGGCGAGGTACCGGACGCTTTCCGCGTCCTTCCCCAACCCTTCCATCAGATCCAGATGGACGAACATGAGTTTCCCGGCATCCTGCACGCGCTCCGTGATCCCTTTCAGCGTGAAGATGTTCCCCGTCAACAGAAACACGATGTTGGACGTGGTCCGGAGCACGGGTTCCAGATCGTTGTCCGACACGATGGAGGTGATGACCGGTTTGGTTTTGAGCGCGTAGCTGATGGTTTTGACGTTGGTGTCCTGGTTCATCATCCATCCCACCTCTCATCGACGGACCGGAAAATCCGTCATCCATAAAGGCAGCGTATGGTAATCGCTATTATAAACACCCTTCCGGCGCTTCGCAATGAAAAGAAAGCCGGATGCGGGAAGCGGGCTGGCAAGCGGATCGTCAAAGTGATATAATGGTGGCGGAAAAGTTCATACTTGGTTTGGAGATCGTGAGAAACCGTTCATTTGGCTTTCGCCGGAGAGGCGAAGCGGATGGCGGTTTTTTCTTTTTCACCCGCAAAGGAGGCTGACATCATGGAACGCAAGGAGACGCACCCGGAAGACATTCGGCGGGGCGGCGCGGATTCGGCCGGCGGACACGCGAACCCGGCGGGCGCCGATCACGGATCGCGCGTGCCGTTTGCGGCATGGGACAGAACCCGGGTGCTGCAGGCCATGAGCCGGGAACCCGTCGATCTGCTCGTCATCGGCGGAGGCATCACCGGGGCGGGCATCGCCCTCGATGCCGTCACCCGCGGGCTGCGGACGGCGCTGGTGGAAATGCAGGATTTCGCCGCCGGCACCTCCAGCCGTTCGACCAAGCTGATCCACGGCGGTCTGCGCTATCTGAAACAGCTGGAGTTCGGCGTCGTCGCCGAAGTGGGGCGGGAGCGGGCGGTCGTCTACGAAAACGGACCGCATGTCACGACCCCGGAATGGATGCTGCTGCCGTTTTACAAAGGAGGTTCCCTCGGTCGGGTGACCACCGCATTGGGCCTGACGCTCTATGACCGTCTGGCGGGCGTCAAGCGCAACGAACGCCGCGTCATGCTCAGCCCGCGGGAGGCGCTGGAGCGGGAGCCGCTGCTCAAGCGGGACGGGCTGCGGGGAGCCGGCCTGTATGTGGAATATCGCACCGACGACGCCCGCCTGACGCTGGAGGTGCTGAAAAAGGCGGTGGAATGCGGCGCGCTCGCGGTGAATTACGCGGAGGCGGAATCGCTTCTGTACCTTGGCGGCCGCGTGGCGGGAGCGGTGGTCCGGGATCGCCTCGGCGGCGAACGCTATGAAATCCGCGCCCGCCATGTGGTGAACGCCGCCGGTCCCTGGGTCGACGCGATCCGGGATATGGACCGGTCCAAGGAAGGCAAGACCCTCCGCCTCACCAAAGGGGTCCACCTCGTGTTCGACGGGGAACGCTTCCCGCTCCGGCAATCGATCTACTTCGATACGCCGGACGGCCGGATGGTGTTCGCCATTCCCCGCGACGGCAAAACCTACGTCGGCACCACCGACACGGACTACCACGGCGACCCCGCCCGTCCGGTGATGGAGGCGGAAGACCTCGTCTATCTGCTCAACGCCGCCAATTTCATCTTCCCGTCGCTGAACCTCTCGTCCCGCGACGTGGAGTCCAGCTGGGCGGGGCTGCGTCCGCTCATTCGCCAGGAAGGAAAAAATCCGTCCGAAGTCTCCCGCCGGGACGAAATCTTCCTGTCGCCTTCCGGCCTCATTTCCATCGCGGGCGGCAAGCTGACCGGCTACCGCAAAATGGCCGAGAAAGTCGTCAACCTGGTGGACGTAAAGCGCAGAGCGGACGGTCTGCCGGCGCTGCCGCCCTGCCGCACCCGCGCGCTGCCGATTTCCGGCGGCGACGTGGGGGGCGGCGCCGGTTTCGGGGCGTTCGTCCACCGGCAAATCCCCGACGGCGTCGCGGCGGGTTTCAGCGAAGAAGAAGCCGCCCGCATCGCGAAGCGGTACGGGTCCAACGCCCGCCGGCTGTTCCGGCTGGCGGCGGAATCCCGCGATCTGGCCGACCGGCACGGCCTGCCCCTCGGACTGGCCGCGGAGCTGCTCTACGCCATGGAAGCGGAAATGGCCGCGAAGCCGGAAGATTTCTGGATTCGCCGCACGGGCATGCTCTATTTCGACCGGGCCGGCGTCGTGAAATGGAAGGATGCCGTCGCGGCGGCCATGGCGGAACGGCTTGGCTGGAGCGAAGCGCAGCGCGGCGAATACGACCGCGATCTGGAGCGGCTGCTGGAGGAAGCGGTTCGCCCTTCTGCGCCGTCAGCCGGCATGTCTTCGGCGTCATAGGATCTTCTTCATGGCCCGCATCCCCGCGGATGCGGGCGTTTTCGTCCCCGGCGCCGCCGGCGGAGCGGCGCGGTCATGGAATCAGCCGCTGCGATTGCGCTATAATGGGAATCTGGAGGTGAGCGGCCTTGCCCGCGGCAAGACTTCTCAGGCTTCTTCGCAACCCCGTGCTGGCAACCGCCCTTGCCGCTGCCGTCCTGGGCGCCGTCGCCGGCGGCTGGCGCTGGCCGTACGTCATGTACGGCGTCGGATCGGCGGAACCGGTGCACGACCGGATCGAGACCGGCAAGCCGCTCGAAGAGGAAGGCGCCTTCCTCTTCACCACCGTGACGACCTATCCGCGCCCCAACACGTTTTCTCTCCTGTACGGCTGGCTTCATCCGCGCATGGAAATCCGCAAGCTGCAGGAAGCGACGGGCGGAACGGTGAACTACGAGGCGTACCGCAACTGGGACATCTGGCTGCGCGAAAACGCGGAAGCGGAAGCGCTCATCGCGGCCTACAGGGCCGCGGGCGTTGCCGTGCAGGTGGAACAGGCCGGCCTCATCATTTACCGTTTCCTGGAGACGACCAAAGCCCGGGGTAACGGCCTCCAGGAAGGGGACATCATCACCGCCGCCGACGGCAGGCCGGCCCGTTCGTCGGAAGAACTGGCGGAAATTTTGCGGGACAAAAAGCCGGGCGACATCGTGCGCCTGTCCGGCACGCGCGGCGGCAAGCCGTTCGAGGCCGAGGTGCCGCTTGTCCTGCTGAGCGACGGAAGGAGCGGCATCGGCATTTGGCCCATGCAGGTCATCCGGGTGACGCCGCCCGACCCGGTGGAGATGAATTTTGTCCAAATGGGCGGTCCGTCCGCCGGGCTGATGATGACCCTCGAACTGGTCGCCCATCTGACCGGGGAAGACCTGACCCGGGGGTACCGCATCGCCGGCACGGGCACCATCTCCGCGGACGGATCGGTGGGCCAGGTGGGCTGGGTGCGATACAAGCTGATGGCCGCCCACCGGGAAAAAGCGGACTATTTCCTCGTCCCCTACGTGGAGCGGGAAGGTTTGGGCAACTGGAAAGAAGCCGAAGACGCCGCGCGGAATTTCCATCTGTCGCCCCGGCTCGTCCCGGTGTCCAGCCTGCAGGAGGCCCTTGACTTCCTGCGCGGGCTGCCCCCGAAAACGTAAGGCCTTTGCAAAACATTGCAAGAACGACACCCGCCCCCCGGTTCGGGAGAACCGTCGGGATGCGGGTGTCTCGTTCTTTTTATCGGAAAAAGGCGGGCAGGTATTCCCTGTTTTGCTCCAGCATCTCGTTCAGAAGCGCCTTGGCTGTCGACACCGAAGGCACCAGCGGATGGCTGGCCATGGCCTGCAGCGCGATCGACCGGTCCCCGGTGAGCGCGGCCTCAATCGTCAGCCGCTCGTAGGATTTGACGGCGGCGATCAAGCCTTTCGCCTGTTCGGGCACCACCGATACCGGCAACGGGATCGGCCCCAGGCCGGTCACGACGCAGTTCACCTCGATCACGGCGTCCGGCGGCAGGAAATCGAGCGTGCGGCCGTTCGGCACGTTGAGCGTCTGGATGTCCCGCTTGTCGTTATGCAGGGCATCCATCAGATTCACCGCCGCTTCGGAATAGTACGCGCCGCCCCGGCGTTCCAGCTGCTTCGGTTTTTCCCGCAGCTCTGGATTCCGGTACAGTTCGAACAGCTCCTCCTCCACCCGCTGCACCTCTTCCGCCCGGGTCCCGTGCGACTGCAGCGACGCCATCTGGTCGGCCAGCATGGCATCCGTCAAATAATAATATTTCAGATAGTAAGACGGCAAACCGCCCATCCCGCGCAGGAACTCGGGATCCCACATCATCTCCGGGACGTTTTTGCCGGCATATGCTTCCCCTTGTTCCAACACTTCGGCGAGCTTGTCTTCCCCGTCGATCACGATCCGCGTGGCCCAGTGCAGATGGTTGAGACCGACGAACTCGACGTACACCCGCTCCGCCGGCACGCCGTATTTCCGGCTGAGCCATTTCAGCAGATGGATCGGCGCATTGCACAGCCCGACGCCCTTCACCCCGGAAAAACGCGTGACCGCTTCGGTGACCATTCCCGCCGGATTCGTAAAGTTGAGCAGCCACGCTTCGGGCGCCAGCTCCTCCATGTCCCGGCAAATGTCCAGGATCACCGGGATCGTGCGGAGCGCCTTCATCATGCCGCCGGGTCCCGTCGTTTCCTGGCCGATGACGCCGTGCCGGAGGGGAATGCGCTCGTCCCATTTGCGGGCTTCCAGCTGGCCGACGCGAATCTGCGTCAGGACGAAATCGGCTCCTTCGATCGCACGGCGGCGATCCAGGGTCAACCGGACGTCGATCGGAACACCCGCCCGATCCACCATGCGCTTTGCCAGTCCCCCGACGGTTTCCAGCTTGGACTTGCCGGATTCGATGTCGGCCAGCCACAGTTCCCGGACCGGAAACCGCTCGTATCGCGAGATGAGCCCCTCCACGATTTCCGGCGTGTAAGAGGAACCGCCCCCGATGACCGCGATTTTCAATCCGCCATCCGTTCGTTTCGCCATCCCCAGCTTCGCCTCCCGCTTCATCTTTTGCCGGCGGCGGAGGGAACGTGCGCCGCGGGCTCCCGGATCGTATCGCCGCCCTCCAGCCGCACCCAGGTATCGAAGCCGTCGCCTCCCGGCCGAATGCGGAATACGCGGGCTCCTTTGGGAAATGTTTTCCACCCGTACGTCTGGTAACCCGTGGCGCGGCCGTAGCCGAGACGGATGCCGCCGAGCTCGCCCCAATAGTCGTTGAGGTGATCGTGGCCGCAAAACGCCCCCATCACGCCCCCCGCTTCCAGCATCGCATAGAAAAAACCGGAATTGACCCGCGGGCAGCCCGGTACTTCGTGACGGCTGCCGTAGCAAATTTGCGATTTCCAGATCTGATCGTGTTCGGGCAAAGGAATGTGAAAGAACACCAGCGACGGAACGGACCGGTTTCCGTTCCCCTCCCGAAGCCGATGCGACTGCGCGAGAAACCACTCGATCTGGCTGCGGCGAATCCAGCCGTACCCGTCAAACGACGGCAGGGGGGCGTAATCCCCCGTATCCAGCAAAAACAGCGCGGCCATCGTCGCGCCGGACTTGTCTTCCACGCATATCACCGTATTGCCGACGCCGTCCACCCCTTCGGCGCCCGATCCCGGAACGAATCCCGGAAGCTCCGCAAGGGTCTGCATCAGCTCCGGCCGGGTCGCCGCCCCTTCTCCGTCGTGATTGCCGAGCACCGCCGCCCAGGGCAGGCCGCTGGCCACCGCGGCAGCGACGGCGTCGCGCACGGACGCGAGCGGATCGGCGCATCCCCCGCCGTAGATGATATCGCCCGTGAAGACGATCATGTCGGGCCGCTCGGCGTCCAGAATTCGTTCCATCAAATCGCGGGTCCGCCAATCTTCCGGTTCCCCGTTCTGCCAGTGAAGATCCGTAAACTGGACGATGGTGAACGTCCCGTCTTCCCGGCAGCGCAACCTCGAACCCATCGTCTCACGCTCCGATCTTTTTTACGGGATCAGGTCCGACCGGCGCCGGCTGAGACGTCGTCCAGGCTGTTTTCGCCGTCCAACAGCCTTCGCAACAGGCCCGGGCGATTCGTGATAATGCCTGTCGCCCCCGCTTGCCTGGCCTCCAGCATAAGCCGCGGATCGTCGATCGTCCAAGGATAGACCTGAATCCCGCGCCGCAAAGCTTTTGCCGCGAAATCCTTGTTCAATATCCCGTAATACATGTGCAGCGAATAAAGGGAAATGCCGCTTATGGCTTCGAACGCTTCAAAGTCGAACCATTCATTTTCCTCGTAAAGCAGCCCGACCCGCAGGGAAGGCGCCAACCGTTTGCAACGGACCATGCAATCGTGTCCGAAAGAAGAAAGAAAAACGCTGCCCGTGCGTCCCGTTCGTTCGAGCAGATCAACGATCAGCCGTTCCACACGCGGATGACGGAAGCTTTTGATCTCCACATTGAGCTGGATATGCGGCGGCACCAGCTCCAGCACTTCCTTCAGGAGCGGCAGACGCTCGCCGCGGTATTCTTCGCCGAACCAGGCGCCCGCGTCGAAACGTTTCAGCTCCGCCACGGTCAGATCCGCGATGCGGCCGGTCCCGTCGGTCGTCCGATCCAGCGTCTCGTCGTGGCAGACGACCAGCTCATTGTCGGCGCTGACGTGAACGTCCAGTTCGATCGCGTCGCAGCCTTGCTCCATCGCGAGACGAAACGCGGCCAACGTATTTTCGGGCGCTTCCGCCGAAGCGCCCCGGTGTGCGATCACAAGCGGCTTGGCCGCCGCGGCTTCGGTCACGGCCCATCCTCCTGTTCACAAAACGGTGGATTCCCTATATGGCCAACTGGCGGCGCAATTCTTTCAACTGGTCCGGGGTCAGCACGTGCCCGGCGGCGTCCATCGCTTCCAGCAGCGCGCCGAAGACCGGTTCCACATCCAGCTTCACGATCCGCGCCCCGGGCGCGCATCGGGACAACATCTCCCGGAGCGGACGCACTGTCCAGGGCTCCCCTTTGGCCCGCGTCAAAATGCTGCCGGCAAGCACCACCGGAAACGTCTCCCCGTGCATGCCCAGCCGGTCGATGATCGTCCGGGCCGAAATCGCCAGCTCCTCGCCCTGCCGTTCGAGCAGGCCGATCGCCGTGGCGTCGCCTTCGCGGGCGGCGTCGAACAGCACCCGAACCAGATCGACCGGCACCCGCAGGCCGCGGTCGAGGAAATCGTACTTCATCGCCTCGACGCTCGCATACCCGAGTTTCCGCAGCACTCGGGCGGTCAGCGACGTCGGTTCCGCACGGCCTTCGTCGGCGCGAATGACGGCGCGAAACACTTCTTCGGACAGCATCTGCCCGCCGCCGAAATCCCCGTACAGGTAGCCGAAGCCGCCCAGCTGGAGCTCCTCGCCGCGAAGGTTGCGGCCCATCGCGTTGGTGCCCGCTCCGCACACGAGCACGATGCCGTGCAACCGGTCGGATCCCGCGCGCAGGCCGATATAGGTGTCGCACACGACGCGGTAGCGGGGAAGACCCATCGCCGCCACGATCGGGTTCAGAATTTCATAGTCGGAAGGCCGATCCGCCCCGGCCAGGCCGAAGCAGGCGGCGGCGATGTCCGCCTTGTCCGCTCCGGCCGCCCGGATCGCTTCCTCCAGCGCGCGGTTGATGTTGCGGGTCATCTCTTCGACGCCGTTCTGGTAATTGCCGTTTCCGCTTCTGCCCACGCCGACCACGCGGCCGGTCTCGTCGGAGATGACGCAAATCGTTTTGCTGTTTCCCCCATCCATTCCCATAAACAACAAGTCTCCCCACTCCTCTTTCCAATCGTGGATCCATGACCCGCTGGCGCTCTGACGGTCGCAAACCGCATGTTCTTGCCCCGGATGTTACCCTTTGATGGAGCCCAGCATCAATCCGCTAATCAAATAGCGGTTCAAAAACGCCACGATCAGGATCGGCGGGATCATGCTGATAACGCCAACCGCGCACATCATGGGATAGTCGATGGAGGTTTTCAGGACAAACTCCGAAATGAAAACGTTCAGGGTCTTCAGGGACGGCGAGAAGACCATCACCGTGACGAACATGCTCCAACAGCCAAGAAACGTGATGATCGCCACCGCGACCAGCCCCGGAGCCGTGAGCGGAAACACGATCGACAGCAGAATCCGCCACCGGCCTGCGCCGTCAATCGTCGCGGACTCCTCGATTTCGCGCGGCAATCCCGCGACGAAGCCTCTCATCAGCCAAACGGCAATCGGCGCATATGCGGAACTGAAAATGAGAATGATCCCGTGATAGGTGTTCAGAAGATTCAACTCCATCATCAGCCGGTAAAGCGGAATCATGACCGCGTAGCCGGGCAGCGCCATCGTGGCGATACAGACAAAGAACACCAGGTTGCGGCCCGGAAACTTGACCCGGGCGAACGCATAGCCGGAAAGCAGCGCGAGGAAGGTGACGACGACCGTTCCGCCGACCGAGCCGATCAAGCTGTTGATCGTCGATTGCTTCATCGTCGTCCAGACGTCCCAGCTCTTCGGGTCAAACCCGAATAGTCTGCCATAGCTGGAGAAATCCGGCGAATCGGGGAAAATATTCGGCGGCATGGCGGTCAGATCCTGCACCCTGGATACGCTCGTGATGGCCGTCCAAATGACGGGAAGCAGCGACCAAGCCGCCAGCAGGAGCAAGGCCGCGGCGAATCCGATGCGTGCGATCCGCTTCACGCCGCTTCCTCCTTGTACATGGTCTTGATGTAGGAAAAATTGATCAGCAACGTCAGCGCCGTCACCATCATGGAGATAGCCATCCCGTATCCGAATTTCATGTCGCGGAAAGCCACCGTGTAATTTTTCATCGTGACCGACATCGTGTCCATGGAAAACTGGTTCATGATATACGGCTCGTCAAATATGTTCATGGATATCATCGTGGCCAGGCTGATCGCGATCGTGATGCCGGGCAACAGAAGCGGAAGCGTCACCCGGCGGAACTGCTGCCATTTGCCGGCGCCGTCGATGGCGGCCGATTCGTACAGGTCCGCGGGAATCTGCTGCAGGAACGAAAGCAGAATCAGGGAAACGTAAGGCAGATTCCTCCACACGACGATCAGGCAGACGAGGAGAAGCGCCATCCACCTGTTGGATGTCCAGAGTTTATATTCCGATATCCAGCCCCAACGCTCGAAAAGCACGTTCACAATCCCGTATTGGGGGTGAAAAATCCACCGCCAGGTCACTCCCCCCACGACGGGGGGGAGCGCCCACGGCAGAATCATGACGGCCAGCACCAGAAAACGGATGCGGAAATTGCGCCTGAGCAGCAAGGCGACCATCAGCCCGAACAACATTTCGAACGTCACGGTGACGACGACGTAGAAGGCCGTGTTGCCCAACACGCGGCGAATGCTCGGATCGGTAAACAGCCTTTCATAGTTTTTGAAGCCGATCCATCGGATGTTGTCCGGGTCGGTGAGCGTCATGTTTTGAAAGCTGAACACCAGGGACAGGACGAACGGAATGAGCACGAACAACACAATGAGCAGCACAAAAGGCGCGATCAGCAGATAGGCGTCTCCATACCGCAAGGGATGCCGCCTGAGCAACCTTTTCACCCCCAGCCGCGCAAACGGCGCCCGATCAGCCTTTTTCGATCTTTTCCGTCAACTCGATGATCGTTTCCGCCGTTTTGTCCACCGACCATTTCTCCTTCAGACCGCGGTTGATCGTCGTGTAGACCGCCTCGGAGAATTCGGCGTACCAGGAAGGCTGACCCTGCGGGAAAATCGGCTCGACATCTTCCAGTTGTTGGGCGTACACGTCCCCGTGCGGCAGGTCTCCCGATTCGAACAGCTCCCGGATCACCGAGTTGCGCGTCGGGAAAATGCCGCCCTGGGTCTTGAACGTCTCTTTCATGATCTCGCTGGACGCCAGCCACTTGAGCAGCTCGACGGCGGCCTCCTTGTGTTCCGCGCGGGCCGGAATCATGATCCCTTCCGGCATTGCGGTCGTCGTGTGGTGCGTGCCGTCGCCGGGAACGAGGATCGCCTTGACGAAATCCTTGATCTTGGAGGTTTCCGGATTGCTCGCTTCGTCGATTTGACCCGGTCCGGCCAGGATCTTGATGGAGCCGCGCCCCGCCTTGAACGACTCGATCACTTCTTCGTACGGAATGCCGAGGGCTCTCGGATCGATGAGGCCGCTGTTGAACATTTCGAAAATATACGACAGCGCTTTGTAGGAAGGCGAGTTTTTGTCTTTCAGGTACAGATTCCAGTTGTCGTCGAACACCTCGCCGCCGAGCGCCTTGGTCATCAGGATCCATTCATGGGTCGTGTTTTCGCCGGCTTCCAGCGTCGTCACAATTGGATATTCGTCCTTGCCGGAAGCCTTGATCTTCTTGGCGGTATCGATCACGTTCTCCAGCGTGTCGACCGGCAAATCGCCGACGTGATCCGCGTTGATCATCGAAATGCGGAAATCGTTGAAGAACGGAAGCGCGACGACGCGGCCCTGATACGTAAACACGTTCAGAATGCCGATATCATTCTTGATCTGTTCGTCCAACACGTCCGTCAGATCGTGGTACCACCCGGCCGAGCCCATCTGGCCGACCCACGACCAGTCGATGTCGACGATGTCCGCGGGTGCGGAGCCGGCGGCGGAAGTCGTCACGATATTGTCATGGATTTGCCCAAACTTCATGTTCTCGACTTCCACCTTGATGCCGGTTTCAGCGGTAAACTTTTCGAAAAAGTCGGGCGTGAATTTGTACCAGGGAGGCATCAGCATCTTGACGGTTTGCCCCGCATAGGGTTTGTCGTTGGCCGGAGCGGTGGACCCCTGTGCGGTCCCGGTTGAAGCGGGAGTTGAAGCGGAAGGAGAACTTCCGGACGGAGACGCCGTTTTGCCGCTGCATGCGGCCACCATCCCCAGAACGAGCACCATGGCGCAAATGCCAAGCAGACGTTTTTTCATCACCTTCAAGTCACCCCTTTTTCATTTTGGCCGAGAAAAGATAGAGATTCAGATGGGACCGGCTTCCCCCATGGAAACCGGTTTCCACAATTGACGAAAAAAATCCGCATTTCCAACCGAAACGGACAATGCCTTCCCGGTTCCACCACATTTTCCGGAAATCCCTTTCGGCGGCGGAATCGATGGCCGCAAGCGGCGGTCACGGCAACCGGGCGGATTCGCGTACGATCAGATGGACATCCACATGATGGTCCGGAGGGGGAAGTTCCTTGTCGCGAATCATCGCCAGTACGGAAGCGGCCGCGATATGGCCCATCGCCTTGCGTTCCTGACGAATGGAAGCCAACGGAGGCTGCAGATACTCGCACAAGGGCAAATCATCGTATCCGACGACCATCAGCTGCCGCGGCACATCTACCCCGCAATCCTTTGCCGCCTGAATGACACCGGCGGCAATCGTATCCGCCGCGCAGAAAACAGCCGTCGGCGGCTCCGGCAGCGCCAGCAGACGGCGGCCCAGCTCCACCCCGCTTTCCACGGAATATTCCCCGATGCAGACGTAGGAATCGGGCACCGGCAAAAGGTGTTCTTCCATTACCCGCCGATAGGTCTGCATCCGTTTGGCGGATTCGTAGCTCCAGCTCGGACCGGAAATATGCGCGATTCTGCGGTGCCCCTGTCCGATCAGATGCCGGACGGCAAGCTCGGCGCCTCGCACGTCGTTCGAAGAGACATACCCGACGCGGCGGCCGGACAGGTTCCGGTCGAACACGACGCACGGAACGCCGCTGTTCAGCAGATTCCGGACTTGTGCCGGCTCCGGATAGTCTCCGAGCATGATAACGCCATCGACTCTATACTCCTGGGCGAATTTCAGGAAATCTTCATCCGGGCTGGCGGCGAACATCAGCACGTGGTACTTGTCTTTCACGAGCGCTTCCCGGATGCCGGCGACAATCTCGCTCCAGTACACGTGAACGATGAACGATTCCAGCAGGTCTTCCGACACAAACAGACCGATCAGATTCGATCTTCCCGTCGTGAGACTCTTGGCAAGCGCGCTGGGCGTATAGGTGGAGCTTTCGATCGCGGCCAGCACCTTGCGTCGAGTCTCCTCGCTCACCCCTTTATAATTGTTCAGCACCTTGGATACGGTCGATTTGGCGACACCGGCTTTCTTGGCGATATCGGATATGTTCATTGCCTACTCCTTCATTTCCATGGAAACCGGTTTCCAATATCATTATAAGCGCTTCCAAGCTCCCCTGTCAACGGATTGAATGCTTCCGCCATGAATTTTCGGCGGAAACGGGATCACCCCAGCATCGTCCCCATTCGTCTGGCCGCTTCCATCACCATTGGCGCATACTTGCGCATGACCGCCGGCGTCAGCCGGTTTGCCGGACCGGAGACCGCCAGGGCCGCCACCAGCCGGCCCGACCGATTGAAGATCGGCGCGGCGACGGCGGCCGCGCCCGGCTCGCGCTCCTCGATGCTGGTGGCGTAGCCGGCTCTGGCGATGTCCTCGAGCTGCCGGACGAAAGCCTCCCGGTCCAGCGAAGCCGGCCAGGACGGGTCGTCCAGCACCGCTTCCCGCACTTCCGGTTCGGCATAGGCCAGCAGCACCTTGCTGGAAGCCCCCACGAACAGCGGCATCCTCGCGCCCACCGGAGCCACGCGGCGGATGGCCTGCGTGCTTTGCACCGCCTGGATGCGCACCCGCTCGTTGCCGTCCCGCACATACAGGCTGATCGTCTCTCCCAGCCGGTCGCGCAGCTTCTCCATTTCGCCAAGCAGCACCGTCGACAGGTCGTCCATCGTCAGATGGGCGGACAGCTCCAGCAGGCTGAGACCGAGCCGGTACTTTTCCGTGGCCTCGTCCCGCATGACGAACCCCTTGTCCTCGAGCGTGGCGAGAAGCCGGTGCGCGGTGCTTTTGTGGAGGCCGACGCGCTGCGACAGTTCCGTGAGCCCCCATTCCCGTCCGTGACGAAAACAAAGCAAAATGTCCAGCGCCCTTTCCACCGCGCGGACCGTGCGCTTTTCCTCCATGACAGGTTCTCCCCTCCCGGTGAAAAACTCTCTGTCTCTGGCGTTGGCGGATAGCCGCCTCTTGCGGCCGCGACGGCCGGAGCCCAAAATCCGGTTTCACTCTGTGAAACCAGTATAGCGCATCCCGTCCCCGCATGACAAACGCGCTTCCCCGGCGATTTGGCCGATTTTTCCTTCCGCCGGTACAATTGACGAATTATCCCGGCGGACAGTACGATAAAAATAGGGGAAAAACGCTTACACAACCGACGGGAGGGGCTTCTCATGGACATCACGACTTCGCGTCTGCAACTGGAAGGAAGCGTCCATCCCGCCCCGATATCCGTTACGGCCCCGGCCCGCCGGCGGCACCGTCCGTGGCGCCAGGCCGCGTATCCGGCCATCCTGTCGCTGTCCCTCGTCGGCATCGTGCTCGCGGTTTTCGTCGGCTTCCACGCGGTGATCGCCTGGCTGCTCGCCTATCCCCCCATCGTTTCGCTCAACTCCAATCCGTTTGCCGCCAAAGAATTGCCCTATCGGGACGTTTCGTTTCCCAGCTCGGACGGTCGCGCCCTGGTGAACGGCTGGTGGATTCCGGCCCCGCATTCCGGCTCGGACCGTACCGTCGTGCTCAGCCACGGATACGGCACCAACCGCGAAGAGCTCTGGGTGCCCATGTACGATGTGGCCGGCTGGCTGCACGGACTGGGCTACAACGTGCTGATGTTCGATTACGGGTTTGCGGATCCGACCCGTCGCCGGCCGGCGACGGGCGGGGTGCAGGAATCCCGGGAACTGCTCGGGGCGCTCCGCTTCGCCCGCGGATCCGGCTCGGAAAAACTGGTCGTGTGGGGATTCTCGATGGGTGCGGGAACCGCGTTGCAGGCGGCGCTGCAAAGCGACCCCCGCGAGATCGACGGCATGATCCTGGACAGCACGTTTGTGCCGACGTCGGAATCCATTCGCGACAACCTCTCGCGCTATATGACCCCGTCCAAAACTTCGACGGCGCTCGTCCAACTGTTCCTGCCGATGTGGAGCGGCGTGCGTCTGGAACAGATCCCGGACGAGGCCATCCGGACGACGGCGTTTCCGTTTCCGATGCTTCTCATTCACGGCACCGGCGACGCCAAGGCTTCACCCGAACTGGCGGAAAAAGTGGCCCAGGCCCAGCTGCATCCCGACTCGGCACTGTGGATCGTGGAGGGGGCGGATCACGAAATGATGTTTCGGACCCATGCGGAGGATTACAAGCTTCGGGTGGAGGATTTTCTCCTCCGCGTCGCGGCCGCGCCCGCGCTCAATCCCGTTTTGGCCGATTTTGGCGAGGCCGGCGCCGGGCCGGAGGTGGCGGCGGGTCCCGCGGAGGACATCGCGAACGTCCCGGCGGACGCTGGCACGAACGCCGCGGCGGATTTCGCCAGCGTCCCGGCGGACGTGTTCGCACATACCGCGGCGGATGTTGCTGCGGCCGAGTCTGCCCTGGCCATGGCCGATATTTCGCCGGACGGCTAGCCGTGCCCTTTCCAGCGTCCTGTTGGCGCCGCCCGCGGGATGCCTGCCGGGGGCTAAAGCAATATAGTCGAAAAATCGACTACAACAGCTCGTGAATAGGCCAAAATTGAAGATTTTAGTTAAAAAATTGACTAAAAAACCGGAATTGCAAAGGAAGGGAGTCCATTTTAGTCAAAAAATCGACTATAACGCTGAAATTGAAAGGTTTGGGGTTCTGTTATAGTCGAAAAATAGACAATATTTTCTCGGACCGTCCGTCCCGGGGCACCGGGGCAGCACGCCACAAGTGCCGCATATGCGGTCATAGGCCGGCCTTCCTCCCGCATACATTGACACTGCGGACCGAGGGAGGTTTTTTTCATGCTTTCATGGGATGACGAACGGATGCCTCTTCGCATGCTGGAGCATCTGATGGACTGGAAACGCCGGGAAGCCGGAGGCGCCGCTTTGATCCGCCAAATGTTTCCCCTGATGGAGCCCGCCTACGAACGGACGCTTCGGGAATGGGAAGCGCTGTTCGCGCGCACGGCGGACGCCGCCCGGGCGACCCTGGCGGGTTCCGGCACGGAACGGGCTTCGGAAGGCGCCCCCGCTACAGGGGCGGTGTCGGCGACGGCCGCGGAACAGGCGAAACCTTTGGCGGCGCCACCGGAGGAGGCGGCGGACCCTGCCGAAGACGCCTTCCATCTTGCCCGCGCGGCGGTCTACCAGTCGCGGGAATTCGTACGGCAGCTCGGACTTTTGCAGGCCCGCAGCGCCGTAATGCGGAGCTGGCCGGCAGCTTCCGCCCTGCTTCAACACATCCGGGAAGAATCGGAACGGTTCCTGCAAGATGCGGAACGTTTCATCAACCTATCGGTACCGAACGGCGGTACAGGCCGAGCCGGAGGATTTCGCGCATCCGGCGGTGAACCCGTTCCCGCGGACGGCGCCCCCGGCCCGGGCGACGCCGCGGCGGAAGACTCTTCCTTCCGGGCGCCGCCGGACAACGAGGGTTCCGTCCCCATCGGCGGGCATACCCTGCCGCCGTTGCCGTACCCCTACAACGCGCTGGAACCCTACATCGACGAACGGACGATGCGGATTCACCACGACCGGCACCACCGCGCTTATGTGGAAGGCCTCAACCTGGCGGAAAAAAAGCTCGAGGAAGCGAGACGGACCGGCAACTTCGACCTGGTCAAGCACTGGGAGCGGGAGCTGGCCTTCAACGGGGCGGGGCACTACCTGCACACGCTTTTCTGGGAAACGATGTCTCCGGATGGCGGCGGCCGGCCCGGCGGGGAGCTGGCGACGCAAATCACGCGGGATTTCGGCAGCCTTGACGCGTTCCGCCGTCAGTTTTCCGCAGCGGCCGAAAAAGTGGAAGGCGGCGGGTGGGCCATCCTGGTCTGGAGCCCGCGCAGCCGCCGCCTTGAAATTCTCACCGCGGAGAAGCACCAGAACCTGTCCCAATGGGACGCGGTGCCGCTGCTTCCCCTTGATGTCTGGGAACACGCCTACTATTTGAAGCACCAGAACGATCGCGCCGCCTACATCCGCGATTGGTGGCACGTGGTCAACTGGCCTGCGGTGGAAAAGCGCTTCGCCAAAGCGCGGACCCTTCGCTGGAGCCCGCCGGCCTGACCGCAAAAAAGCGCCCGGGCTGGCCCCCGCAGCCAGCCCGGGTTGTTATGCCTGCCTTTGTCGCCGCGCAACACCGCAACAAACGCGCCTTTTTACAAGCTCCAGTCGAGCACGACTTCCCGGCCCGTCCGCGACGATTCGTAAATCCCCTCGATGATCAGGTTGCTGCGCAGCCCCGTTTCCACGGAAGTCGCGGGCTTGCGGCCTTCCCGGATGCATTCGAGGAAGTGCCGGCTCAGCCGCACCCGGCAGCCTTCGTCGTCGGCCGGCGGGTCCAGGGGGACGTCGACCAGGCGGCCGTCCTGCTCGGTCAGATACTTGCCGCTTTCCCCGCGGATGACCGCGCCCCCGTCGGTGCCAAACAGGTGCACAAACGGCTGGCTGTCGCCGTCCACGTGGGCGGCCCAGCTCACTTCCAGGGTGAGCGTCCGGCCGTCCTCCATGCGGATGAGCGCCGTCGCAAAGTCTTCCACGTCATAGTACCCGCTCCAGTCGGGCACGCCCCATCCCCCGAGGCCTTTTTTCCTCGGCCCGAACTCGGCGTACACCGCGCCGGACACCGTCACCGGCTTCGGCTCGCCCATCAGGAAAAACGCCAGATCGATCATGTGCACGCCGATGTCGATCAGGGGCCCGCCGCCCGATTCGTCCTTTCGCGTGAACCAGGAACCCCACCCGGGAATGCCCTGGCGCCGGAACCAGCCGGTCTTGGCGCTGTAAATGCGCCCCAGCTCCCCGCGCTCGATCTGCTCCCGGATGCGCAGCGGCACCCAGTCCCAGCGCATCTGGTGGCTGACCATCACCACCTTGCCGTAGCGGCGCTCGGCCCGCACGATTTCCTTGGCGTCCTCCACGTTCAGGCCCATCGGTTTTTCCACCAGCACGTGTTTTCCGCTTTGCAGCGCGGCCACCGTGTACTCCTTGTGATACTTGTTCGGCACGGCGACGATGACCGCGTCCACCTCCGGCAGCGCAAGCAGCGCTTCCGGATTGGCCGGCACCAGCGGCACCCCGAATTCCTTCGCCCTTTTCTCCGCCAGCGGCAACGCCGCGTCGGTGATGGCGACGATCTCGCACTCCCCGCGCAGCTTGCCGAACTCCTGCATGTGAACCGCGGCAATGCCGCCCGCACCGATAAGGCCGATCCGGATCGGCCGTCCTTTCATGGTCATTTTTAGCAATGCCCTCCATCATGTCCGAAAACTTCAATCCAGTACTGGATACATCATAGTCTACATCTTAGTAAAAAAAAAGAAGCCGCGGGAGCTTCGATTTGGCTTACTTCTTATGGTCTTTTGCCCGCGGCCCGCCGGCTCACGCCCGCGGCAGGCGGCGCGCCTTTTCCGCCCACATTTCCTGCGCTTTCCGGTGGTCTTCGGGCGTGTTGATTTCAAACACAAAATCGAAGGGAATGCCGTTTTTCTCGCATTCCTGCTGCGTCAGCGAGATCCAGTCGATCATCGCCAGCATCCGGAACAGCGAGGATTCGCGGGCCTCGGCAAGCTCGGCGATCACGCGGACGCAGCCGGTGTCGTACACGCCGTGCAGCGGATAGGGGCCGCTCACGTCCGCGGGCAGCACCGCGTCGACACCTTCGGACCGCTCCAGCATGAGTTTCGCCGCCCGGGGCGACAAAAACGGCATGTCGCAGCCGACGATCCAGGCCTTCGGATGCCGGGCCAGCGACAGCCCGGCGTGCATGCCGCCCAGCGGCCCGAGCCCGGTCACGTAATCCGTGATCACGCGCACCGAACGGTCGACATAAGCCAAAAGCGGACGCGGCTCGCCCGTCACCACGATGATCTCGCTGCAGATGTCCCGCATCCGCCCGATCTGGTGCTGGATCAGCGTGCCTTCCCCGAAGGGAAGCAGCGCCTTCGCATGCCCCCCCATCCTCCGGTTCTGCCCGCCGGCCAGAATGATGCCCGTCAGCAACCGGATCACATCCTTTCCGCGTATGGTTCCCCCATTCTCCTTCAACTTTAACCTTTTTGCTCCTTCCCGCGCTGTGAACTACCTCACACATTCCCCGATCCCTTTCGGGGCGTTTTCCCGAGCCGCAAATCAGGGAATTCCCTCCCCAAAAACCCGACAATCTCCCGATTAGGGATCCGATCACTGAGACCTATAATAAAATCAGGATTATTTCAATCGAAGGAGGGCTCCCGCATGGTACAGGTTGCGGAAAAACCGGTCAGGCATCCGGCATCGGGAATCGCCAGCGTGCTCAGCCCCGACAGTTTCGACAAACTGAAAAGCATCATGTACGACAAAACGTTTGAAAAAGGGGCCGTACTGTACTGGGAAGGCGATCCGGCCGACAAGCTGTATTTTATCCGGTCGGGGCTCGTCCGCGTCACCAAGACGACGGAGGGCGGCAGGTCGTTCACCTTCCACCTGTTCCGCGACGGCGACCTTTTCGGCCAGATCGATCCGTTCAAGGATTCCGCGCACGTCTTCAGCGCCGAAGCCATGGAGCGCACCCAGGCGGGCGTCATCCAGCGGAAGGATCTGGAGGTCCTGCTTTGGCAGCACGGGGATTTCGCCATCGAATTCGTGCAGTGGATGGGCATGATGAACCGGTTGACGCAGATGAAATTCCGGGATTTCATGACCTTTGGCAAACCCGGCGCCCTCTGTTCCCTGCTCATCCGGCTGGGCACTTCGTACGGCGAACCGGACGAACAGGGCCTGCGCGTCGGCATCCGGCTGAACCACGCCGAGATGGCCGACATGATCGGCGCCACGCGGGAATGCGTCAGCCGGATCTTCGGCCAGTTGAAAAGGGACGGAGTCATCGACGTCAAAAACGGGCACATCATCATCAAAAACATGAATTACCTGCGCAACACATGCCGCTGCGAATATTGCCCGAACGAAATCTGCCGCCTCTGAGCGGCCGCCCGACGATCCGCGAACCCTTTCCCCTCATGCCATAAAAAAGCCCGCGCCGCGTTTCGCCGCCGCGAAACGCCGGTGCGGGCGATTTCTTTGGGGGTCCTTTTCTTCACTCCCGGATGAGCGACAAAAATTCAGAACGCGCCGCCGCGTTGCACCGGAACTGGCCGCGCACGGCGGATGTGACGGTTTTGCTGCCGTATTTTTTGACGCCCCGCGCGCACATGCACAGATGCTCCCCTTCCACGACGACCATGACGCCGTGGGGTTTGAGCACCTCCTCCAGGATGTCGGCGATCTGCGACGTGATGCGCTCCTGCACCTGCAGCCGCTTCGTCACCGCATCCACCAGCCGCGCCAGCTTGCTGAGCCCGGCGATCTTGCCGCTCGGGATGTACCCGATGTGCGCTTTGCCGAAAAAAGGCGCCATATGATGCTCGCACAGGCTGTAATACATGATGTCCTTGACGATCACCAGCTCTTCGTGCCGCTCGTCGAACGTGTCGCCGAGCACGTCCCGCGGATCGACCCCGTAGCCGGCCAGCATTTCGGCGTACATGTTCACCACGCGCGCCGGGGTGTCCAGCAGCCCCTCCCGCCCCGGGTCCTCCCCGACCAGGCGGAGGATTTCGCGGATGTGGCCTTCGAGCTCTTCCCGGTGGCGGTCGATCGCCTCGTTGCGGTATTCCTTGATACCGGACAATCCGTCCATACCTCCCTACCGGCGCGAGCGTTTCCTGGGTGCGTTCTGCTTCTTGAGCATCTGCTGCGCCTGCTGCAATTGCTGCCTGTTCAAATTGTAACCCATCTGCCTGGCCATCTTCGCCAGCGCTTCGGGGTCCTTCTGCATCCTGGCGATCTGGCTGCGCAAATAGAAAACGCCTCCGGCAAAGCCGGCGACCAAACCGACGATGAGCGTCACGATCGGAATGACAATATCCCACGCATTCATGCGCGCATCCCTCCGCCGTAAGAATAAAGCCCCGCGCGACAAGCCGCCGTCCGCGGGGCTGCTACTCATCTTAACACGTTTTTCCCAAGTTTCGCAATCGGGCCGGACGGAGATCCGCCTCCGGCGGCGTCCGTCAACCGCGGCTTGCGGAATCCCCCGTGCTTCGGGTCATGGGCCATGCTTCGGGTCGCGGTTCGGCTCAGGACAGCACGGCTTCGATGAACAGCGTCGGGTGGCGGGCCAGATCGATCTCCTCCGCCCGGACGTCGTCCATGTCCCGCGCCAGCACCCGCACGATGGGCCGGCCGGGCAGGCCGCGGTGCTGGCCGACGACCACGCCGGTCTGGCGGTTCGACAGGCGGACGGAAATCCCGTTGGGATAGATGGACACGAAGCGGTTGAACTGCACCAGCATTTCGTGGTCCAGCTTCGTGCCGGACATGGCGTTCAGCGTCTCCACCGCTTCATGGGGCAGCACGCGCGAGCCGTCCTGCGGATGCAGCAGATTGTCGTAGGTGTTGGCGACCGCCGTGATTTTGGCGTACGGATGGATTTCGTCGCCGGTCAGCCCGCGCGGCTGCCCGGTGCCGTCGACGTGCTCGTGGTGCTGGAGCGCGATGTGGGCCACGAGCAGGCTGAATTCGCGCTGGGCCTTCAGCGTGTCGAAGCCCCGCCAGGTGTGGTGGTTCCGGCCTTCCTCGTTGATCGGCGCGTCGACTTTGCCGATGTCGTGCAACAGCGAGCCCAGGGCCAGTTCTTTCAGCTGCTGCATATTGTAGCCCAGGTTCAGGCCGATCATCACCGACGCGGCGCAGACGTTGATGGCGTGCAGGTAGGCGGCGTTGTCGTGGGTGCGGATGTCGGTCAGATGGAGAAGCACGTCCTGGTTTTCCATGATGTCCCGCAGCACCTGATCGACGGCGTTGGAGACCGCCTTGACGCTGAACTGCTTGCCCGAACGGATCGACTCGAAGGTCTCCGACAGCTGGCGGATGACCGTCCGCTTCGTTTCTTCGGAAATGGGGTCTTCGACGACCACGTCCGCAAAGTTCGGGTCCTGGATGTAAAGCATGGTCACGCCGAGACGCTTGAGCTGGCTGATCATGTAGACCGTCAGCTGCACGCCCTGGGCCAGCATGACCGTCCCGTTGGAGGAATAGATGGTTTTGCCCAGCACCTGTCCCGGTTCCACCGACTCGATGTCCACCAGTCGCATGGCAATCTCCACCCCCGTCTTACGCCGGTGTTCTGGTCATCGGACGCCCTCCGGTCGCGCGGCGCCGTTTCAACGGCCCGCCGCGGCGGCGGAACGCTTCGCCGGCTGCCCCGCCGGCAGGGCTGCACCCCAGCTCCCCTTGACCCCTTCCAGGGCCAAAAGCCACTCCTTGATCCCCAAGCCGCTGCCGTAGCCGACGAGCGAACCGTCGGCGCCGATGATGCGGTGGCACGGCACGATGATCGGCACCGGATTGCGGTTGTTGGCCCCGCCGACGGCGCGCGACGCCTTGGGGCGGCCGACAACGGCCGCAATGTCCCCGTAGGACGCCGTCGCCCCGTAAGGCACGTTGCAAAGGGCATCCCAGACTTTGCACTGAAACGGCGTCCCGCGCAGGTCGAGGGGCACCGTAAACCGCGTCAATTCTCCGCGGAAATAGGCTTCCAGCTGCGCCCGCGCCTCCCCGAGCAACGGGTGGTCTTCCGCCGCAGGGACCAGCACGGGCTCCCGCCACCACCGCTTCGCCCACGCGGCCAGCTCGCAGGCGACCTCCGCAAAGGCGCCAAAGTCGATGCTGCACAATCCCCGCTCCGACGCGAGCAAAGTCAGCGTACCGATGGGAGAGGCCATTTCCCGCCAGTACAGCCGGTCCGATCCTTGGACATGTTCCCTCACCGTCATGAATCGCGCCCTCCCTGTCACTGCTTATTCCTGTTCCTCCCCGGCCGCCGGCTTCCCGGCTTCTCCCGAACGGGGCGAAGGCTTCGTCCGCGCCAGCCGGACCAGGGCCCGTTCCGCCGCCGCCCGCACTTCCGGCTCCGCATCGCCGGCCGCCGCTTCCCGCAGGGCCGCTTCCGCTTCGGAGCCGCCGATTTTGCCCAGCGCCCAGGCCGCGGTCGTCCGCAGCGCCGGACGCGGGTCGTCCCGCAACACCCGGACGACGTCCGGCACGGACTCCCGGTCGCGGAAATGCCCGAGGGCGATCAGCGCGTTGCGCTGGATCGGCTTGCGGCCGCGCCAGGCGCCGGCGCCGTGCCCGAACTTCTCCTTGAATTCGCGGTTGCCCATCGCGAGTAGCGGGCGAAGCAGCGGCTTCACGACCTCCGGATCGGGCAGGAGCTCCTCGTGGTGGCGCGCGTCCTTCCCGCGGTTGTACGGGCAGACCACCTGGCACGTGTCGCAGCCGTACAGGCGGTTGCCCATCTTCTCCATGAGCTGCTCGTCCACCGCATCCTTCGACTGCGTCAGCCAGGAAATGCAACGGCGCGAATCCAGCTCTCCCGGCCCGACCAGCGCGCCGGTCGGGCACGCTTCGAGGCAGCGGGTGCACGACCCGCACGCGTCCTCGATCGGCCGGTCCGGCGGCAGCGGCAGATTGGTGATCAGCTCGCCCAGGTATACCCACGAGCCGAACTCCAGGGTAATGATGGAGCAGTTTTTGCCGCTCCAGCCGATCCCCGCACGCTCCGCCACGGCCCGGTCCACCAGGGCCCCGGTGTCGGTCATCGCCATCGTCCGCGTCTCCGGCACCCGTTCCGCCAGCCAGCCGGCGAGGCGCTCGAGCCGCCGCCCGACGACGCGGTGGTAGTCCTCGCCCCACGCCGACCGGGAAAAAATGCCGCGGCGGGCGCCGGGCACCGATACCGGGGCCCCGCTCAGCTTCGCCGGATACGCCACGGCCACGGCGATGATCGACCGCGCATCCGGGAACACCCGCGACGGGTCGGTCCGCTTGTCCAGATCGGGCTCCTCAAAGCCCGAATCGCGCCCCAGTTCCCTGCGGCGCACCAGTCTCTCCTTCAGTTCCCGGAACGGTTCCGCCGAAGCGACGCCGATCTTGTCGATGCCGAGGGACGGCGCGGCGGCTTTCATCTCTTCCTTGAGCCGCTGCCAGAAATCGACGCCCCGCTCCGCGGCCGCTTCGGCCATCCTCGTCCCTCCCCGGTCCGGCCGGCTACAGCCGGGCGATCGCCTCGCGCGCCAGCCGGTCGCAATAATTGTTCAGTTCGTCGTCGGCGTGGCCTTTCACCTTGACGAACTCCACTTCGTGGATGTTCAAAAGCGCATGCAGCCTTTCCCACAGGTCCCGGTTTTCCACCGGCTGCCCGCGGCTGTTGCGCCAGCCGGTGCGCACCCATCGGTCCAGCCAGCCCTGCTGCAGCCCGTTGACGAGATAGGCGGAATCGCTGTGCAGCTTCACCCGGCACGGCTCCTTCAGGCGGCTGAGCGCCTCGACGGCCGCCGTCAGCTCCATCCGGTTGTTCGTCGTCGAGGCTTCGGCCCCGGAAATTTCCTTGCGTATGTCCCGGTAAATCAACACGGCGCCCCAGCCCCCCGGACCCGGGTTGCCCGAACAGGCGCCGTCCGTGTAGATGGTCACTTCCTTCATTTTTCGGCGCCGACCTCCTTACAGCCGCTTCCAGCTCGGGATCGGCCAGATGACAAATTCCGCCCTGCCGACGATCCGTTCCCTCTCCACTTCCCGGAACGAACGGCTGTCCTCGCTGGCCGCCTGCCGGCGGTTGTCCCCCATCACGAAATAATGGCCGTCGCTGATGCGCACCGGAGGCATGCCGCCGTCCGCGATCTCGGCGTCCACGTAGGGTTCGATCAGCCTCGCGCCGTCCACATACAGGCGGCCGCCGCGGATCTCCAGCGTGTCGCCCGGCTCTCCGACGATGCGCTTGACGATCAGCTCCGGGCTGTCCGGGCGCTCCGACGGATTGCGCAGGATGACGATGTCGCCCCGCCGCGGCTCGTCATACGCGTAAACCACCTTGTTGACCAGCAGCCATTCGCCCTCGTACAGCGTCGGCTCCATGGAAACGCCGCGGACGACCGCGAACTGTATCACATACGTGCGCAAAAGCAGCGCCAAAGCCGCCGCGACGATCACGATGACGACCCGGCTTCCAAGCACTTTTCGCCAGCCCGGGCGATGGCGCCGGGCGCGCACTTCCCGTCCGCCGCCGGACGGCTCCGCATCGGCCGATAATCTGGACATCGCGTCCTCCCCGTCGGACGGCCGCCGGCGCCGCGGGCCGCGACGGTCCCCAAAGCGCCGGCCGGGCCGGCGCGCGCCGGTGGATTGCAACGAATAATTCTGTCACAAATAGAAAAGCATATCTTCCGGCCAAACGCAACCGACCGGCGGCGCCAGGCCTTCCGACATGCTCGGGTTCAACCTTTGAATTTTGATGGAACGGATGCTTTCCCGCCCCGTGTCATCCCGCGGCGATGGCGAGCTGGCGGGAGCTTTCGGCCAGCTCCACCGGCGCCAGGCCCACCGACTCGAAAAACGGCGCGATGTGCTTGCGATGTCCGTCCACCACCGCCACGACCTCGCGGACGTTGCGGCTGCGGAAGCGGGCGTTGACCGCTTTGACCAGCGCGTCGCCGACGCCCTGCCGGCGAAAGTCCGGATGCACGCAGACCCGGTACACGAAACCCTGTTTGCCATCCATCGTCCCGATCAACAAACCGATGAGCTGATCGTCACACTCTGCTACCTGCACCAGTTCGGAGTCCATGGACAGCTGCCGGATCAGGGCTTCGCGGGTTTCCTCGAAACATTCGCCGCAAAGCACCGCTTCCAGCAACGCCTCCACCGACCGGTAATCCGACAGTTGAAAGGGACGGACGCGCATGAATTCATCTCCTCGGCACGGGATGGGACTAGCTGAAAAAAGCAGTTCTAATTTTACGACAAATCCGTGAAAAAATCCTCCCCGTTTTCCCGCCGATTTTCGGCAAAGAAAAATCGATACGGCCCGATATCCGGCGGAAATCTGCCCATAAAGGGTGCTGACGGCATTTTTCTCGGAATTTTGTCACCGTCGCCGTCCGGAAATAAACAAACTAAATTGTTGATTTATTATGGAAAGTGGACAATAATAGTAGCGGGATGACAGTACATAGCGCGCCCCGAGCCGGCGGCGCACCATGGAAGGCAGTCCCGAAATCCCGATTGCGAGGAGGTAACCGTCATGGCCCATCAACTGCCCGCGCTCCCGTACGCCTACAACGCGCTGGAGCCGCACATCGACGCCCAGACCATGGAAATCCATCACACCCGGCACCACAACACCTATGTGACCAACCTGAACAAGGCGCTCGAATCCGCTCCGGAGCTGGCGAACAAGAGCGTCGAAGAACTGATTTCCGACCTGAACAGCGTGCCGGAAAGCATCCGCACCGCCGTGCGCAACAACGGCGGCGGACACGCCAACCACACCCTGTTCTGGACCATCCTGAGCCCGAACGGCGGCGGCCAGCCGAGCGGCGCCCTGGCCCAGGCGATCGACAACGAGCTGGGCGGATTTGAAAAGTTCAAGGAAACGTTCTCCAACGCCGCAGCCACCCGCTTCGGATCGGGCTGGGCGTGGCTGGCGGTCGGCAAGGACGGCAAGCTGAAGGTGTACAGCCTGCCCAACCAGGACAGCCCGCTCATGGAAGGCGATACGCCGATCCTCGGGCTGGACGTGTGGGAGCACGCCTACTACCTGAAATACCAAAACAAGCGCCCCGACTACATCGCGGCGTTCTGGAACATCGTCAACTGGCCGGAAGTGCAAAAACGTTACGAAGCGGCCGTGAAAAAATAACACGGGGTGCGATCCATGCCCGGCCTCAGCCGGGCATTTTTCATGCCCCGAAGCGATGGCCCGCCCTCACTCGTCCGGGGCCTGTCGTATCGCCCAGCCCCCCGGCAATATGGCCTGACAGACCGCCCATATGTGCGGTTTTTCGTACATATTCCTGAACGTCCCCCCGCCGCAGCAGCTTTTATAGTCGGTTTTTCGCACATATTCCTGGAAAACCCCCGCCACAGAAGAGCATATAGGCGGTTTTTCACACAAAACGGCCGGCCAGACCGTCCCACCCCAACAATATGTGTGGTTTTTCATACATATTGATGAAAATCCCCCGCAGCAGAAGCGCATATAGACGGTTTTTCGCACATATTCCTGGAAAACCCCCGCCGCCGAAGAGCATGTAGGCGGTTTTTCACACAAAACGGTCGGTCAGACCGTCCCACCCCGGCAATATGTGCGGTTTTTCATACATATTGGTGAAAATTCCCCGCAGCAGAAGCGCATATAGGCGGTTTTTCGCACAAAATGGCCTGACGGACCGCCTCACCCCGAAAATATGGGCGGTTTTTCGCACATATTTCCTGAAAATCCCCTATCGTGGAGGCACATATAGGCGGTTTTTCGCACAAAATGGCCGGACAGGCCGACCATCCCGGAGATATGGACGTGGATCCGGACGGTTGAAATCATTTGCATGAATTCGCCGGCACGCTGTAACGGAACTGTATGTCCGTGAAATCTTCCGACACGCCGAATTGCGGTTTCAAACGGACTGTATGTCCGTAAAATTTTGCAACCTCTGGTCGGTCGTCCGGGGCACAGGCCCCGGCGCGTGTACGGTGGCCGTGGCGCGGTACTTATGCTGCGTCGGCCTTGTAGTGGCGACCGCCGGCGGCCATGGCGCCAAGGCGCATGCCGCCGGTACCTGCGCTGACTGAGCCCGTGCCGCCGGTACCTGCGCTGACTGAGCCCGTGCCACCGGTACCTACGCCGCGTGCAGCCGTGCCACCGGTACCTACGCCGCGTGCAGCCGTGCCGCCGGTAACCACGCCGGGGCGTCCGTACAACGGTGCCAATGCCTCTACTTGCCGTACACTTTCCGAAGGATGCGCAAAAAAATGTTCGGAAACGTCAGCCCGTCCATCCCGTCCGGACCATCCAGAGAGCGGTAGCGGTCCGGCAGCGGCGCGACGCTTGCGAAATCGCCAACCGCCGCGAACTCGAATACGTCCATGTGCCAATGGATGTGGCTGAAGACGTGTTCCTCGCGGCCGATCCGCCCCAGCGGCCGGGCCTGGATGCCTTCGTGCGCCAACGCGTCTTGCAAAAACGCCATCTTCCCGTCGTCCGCCATATCCCGCTGTTCGTCGTCCAGCCAGATATGGGGAATTTCCCACATTCCCGCGAGCAGTCCGCGGTCCGGGCGTCGGCGGACGAGGATTCTTCCGGCGCGGTCCCTGACGACGGCGGCGGCCCGGTATTCGGGGCGGGGAGGTTTCGCTTTTGACTTCACCGGCAGTTCCGTTTCGATCCCCTGCCGGCGCGCCGCGCATTCCTCCGCCACCGGGCAGCCGCCGCAGCGCGGCGCCCGCGGCGTGCACACCATGGCGCCCAGTTCCATCAGCGCCTGGGTGAAATCGCCCGCCGCGTCCGGCGGCATCATGCCGCGCACCAGTTCCTCCATCCGCGTCCGCGTGCCCGCCTTCGCGATGTCGTCGGCAATCAGGAAAAAACGCGACAACACCCGCATGACGTTGCCGTCGACCGCGGGCTCCGGCTTGCCGTAGGCGATGCTCAGAATCGCGCCGGCCGTGTAGTCGCCGACCCCTTTCAGCGCGCGGATTTCTTCCCGGGAATCCGGCACGATGCCGCCGTACCGCTCGCAGACTTCCCGCACCGCCGCATGCAGGTTGCGGGCGCGCGAATAGTAGCCGAGCCCTTCCCACAGCTTCAGCACTTCTTCTTCCGGCGCCGCGGCCAGCGCCTCCGGTGTCGGAAACCGCTCCATGAAGCGCTCGTAATACGGGATGACGGTTTCCACCCGCGTCTGTTGCAGCATGATTTCGGAAACCCAGATGTGATAGGGGTCCCGCGTCCGCCGCCACGGCAAGTCCCGCCGGTTGGCCCGATACCATTCCAGCAGCTTGCGGCTGAACGCGGTTTTGGCCGCCTCGGTTGCTCTCTCCATTCCGTCACCTGCAGGATTTAAGGTATGATGAAGAAAAAATCCGCCCGTAACGGCGATATGGCGGACCGCCGTCAAGCCGGGCGGACAAGTCAGGTGAGCCTCATGCCCAAAAAATGCTTCGCCGCCAAAGCGGCGGCCTTCCTGGCGCCGGTCGTGCTCGCGGCGGTCGTCGCGGGGTGCGGCGGCGCTTCCGGCGGCGGGCCCGCGCGCGGCGGGATGCCGGACGGACCGGCGGAAACGCTCGAGCTGTACCGGAGCCACTGCATCGCCTGCCACGCGCCCGATCTGACGGGCAACATGGGTCCGTCCACCGACATCAGCCAGGTCGGCGCGCGCCTGGACCGCGACGAGATCCGCCGGCGCATCGCCGAAGGCGGGGACATCATGCCCGCCTTTGCCGACAGGCTGAGCGAGGCGCAGATCGACGCCCTGGCCGGCTGGCTGGCCGAACAGCGCTGACGCGCCGGTGCCTTGGCATCGGCGCCCTCTGGCGCATTACGGGTGTGCTCCGGCATCCCCGAGCCCCGCAAGGACCCCGGGCAAGGACCCAGGACCGTTCCTCCCTATTTCCGCTCCACGACGGCCATGGCGGCGGCCACCGACTTTTCGTGCGTGACGGCGACATGGATCACATGCTTGTCCTCCGCCAGCCCGAGCCGCCGCCATGCTTCGGCCGACAGGCGGCAGACCGGTTTGCCCCGCCCGTCCGGCACCACTTCGATGTCGCGAAAGCCGAGCACGCCGCCGATGCCGCAGCCGAACGCCTTCGCCACCGCTTCTTTGGCGGCAAAGCGTCCGGCCAGAAACTCCGCCTTGCGCCCCGCCGCCAGGCCCGCCCAGATCCGGCGCTCCCCGTCCGCCAGCAGACGCCGGACGATCCGCTCCTCATCGCCTTCGGACAACCACCGGGCCACCCGCTCCAGCCCGACGATGTCCAGACCGATGCCGACCACCATCGCTCAGATGCCGGGAATCGGACGGCGCTTGTGCTCGGTGCGGAGGTAGTGGCGCTCCAGCGTTTCCTTCGCCTTCGGGTCGATTTCCTTGCCCTCCAGGTAATCGCTGTTGTCCTCGTAGGACACCCCGAGCTCGCCTTCGTCCGTCTGCCCTTCCCACAGCCCGGCCGTGGGCGCCTTGTCGATCACCTGCTGCGGCACGCCGAGGCGCCGCGCGATCTGGCGGATCTGACGCTTGTTCAGCGTGCTGAGGGGCGTCACGTCCACCGCGCCGTCTCCCCATTTGGTGAAAAATCCGGTGAGCGCTTCCGACGCGTGGTCGGTGCCGACCACAAGCAGGTTGAGCTCGTTGGCGAGGGCGTACTGGACCACCATGCGGGTGCGCGCCTTCACGTTGCCTTTGCTGCCCTTGTTCAGATGGCGGGGAAAGCCGAGCTTTTTCAGCGCGTATTCCGCCTCCAGGGCGATTTCATCCACCGCTTCCCGGATGTTGGTCTCGGCGGTGTATTTCAGCCCGAACGCTTCCGCCACCGCGTAGGCGTCGGCGATGTCCGGCTGCTCTCCGTAAGGCTGGAAAAGCCCCAGGGTGAAGTAGGGACGTCCCGTCTCCGCGGCCAGCTCGTCGGTGGCGCGCTTGCACAGGCCGGTGGTCACCGCGCTGTCCACGCCGCCGCTGATGGCGATGAGCAGGCCCGACGCCCCGGCTTCCAGCACCTTTTCTTTCAGAAAGTCCACACGCCGCCGGATTTCCTCGTCGGGGTCGATGCTCGGCTTCACGCCCAGCTTCGCGATGATTTCCCGTTGCAGATTCGCTTCGCTCACTTCCCGTTCCCCCACAAAAGCAGGGCATCCCGGCGGTTCCGGGACCGGCGGGATGCCCGCGCGTTTATCTGCAGTATTGGTCGAATGCGGACTTCAGTTCGTCGGCGATTTCCTCCACGGTGCGGGTTTCGATCTGATGCCGCTCGATGAAATGCACCAGCTCGCCGTCCTTCATCAGGGCGATGGACGGGGACGACGGCGGATACGGCGCAAAATATTCCCGCGCCTTCGCGGTGGCTTCCTTGTCCTGCCCCGCGAACACCGTGAACAGATGGTCCGGCTTCGCATCGTGTTTGAGCGCCTCCGCCAGGGCCGGCCGGCACAGGCCTCCGGCGCAGCCGCAGACGGAATTGACAAGGACGAGCGCCGTTCCCTTGGCCGTGGGCAGCTTCGCCTCGACTTCCTCCGGCGTGCGCAGCTCCTCGAAGCCAAGCCGGGTGGTCTCGTTCCGGATGGCCTGGACGTAGTCCATCATATATTGCTCCAGCGACGTGATCGCCACGGTTGACCGCCTCCTTTTCGGATCGGAGAATATACCATTTCCGTTTCATTTATTATATCCTTCCCGCCAAGGCACCGTCAAAAGAAAAAGGGCCCCGTGGAGCCCGAATGGCCTATCGCCACCGGGATGCGCGGGGCCCGCAAGGGACGACGCGAACGCTTCGGTCCGTCACGATTCGGAACCCAGAATTTCCTCGATCCGGTCCAGTACATCCTGGCTCAGTTCGACCCCGGACGCCTTGGCGTTCTCCTCGACCTGCTCCGGACGGCTCGCGCCGATCAGCGCGCTCGCAACAATCGGCTGCCGCAGGGTCCAGGCCAGGGCGAGCTGGGCCACCGTGATGCCCAGATCGGCGGCGACGGACTTGAGCTGCTCGACCTTGGCGATGCGTTCTTCGGTGATGTTTTTCCGGATGGTGCCGTCAATCTTGGCGGCGCGGCTGTCCGGCGGGTATTCCGTGGCGGACTTGTACTTGCCCGTCAAGAGCCCCTGGGCCAGCGGCGAAAACACCACCTGTCCGATGCCCTGGCGCTCGCAGAACGGAATGACTTCCTTCTCGATGTACCGGTTGAACATGTTGTAAATCGGCTGGTTGACCACGATCCGGTCAAGCAGATAGCGGTCGGCGACCGCCAGCGCTTCCGCCATGTTGGCGGCCGTCCATTCGCTGACCCCGATGTACAGCACCTTGCCCTGGCGGACCAGATCGTCGAAGGCGCGCATCGTTTCGTCCACCGGCGTTTCCGGGTCGAACCGGTGACAGTAGTAAATGTCCACGTAATCCACGCCGAGCCGCTTCAGGCTGGCATGGGCCTGCTCCATGACGTGTTTGCGGGAAAGCCCGCGGTCGTTCGGGCCGTCGCCCATCGGCCAGAACACCTTCGTCGCCAGCACGTAGGAATCCCGCGGGTAATTGCGGAGCACTTCGCCGACCAGCTTTTCCGCCGCTCCCCGCTCGTACACGTTGGCCGTATCGAAAAAGTTGATGCCCAGATCGTAAGCGATTTCAATGGAGCGAATCGCATTTTGCCGTTCCACGTATCCGCCGTAGGTGAGCCAGCTGCCGAGGCTGATTTCGCTGACCTTGAGTCCGGTTCTTCCCAGTCTCCGATAGCGCATCTTCCCTGTCTCCTTTCATCGAATCGTTTTTCTGCATCCTTTTTCATTTTAAATCAAAAAACGTTTTGGGGAAACGTCCCGCCCCGGCCAAAATGAAAAAGGCATCCCCCGGTTGCCCCCCGGCCCGGAAGATGCCTTTTCGACGCTTCCTGAATTTGCCCCGTTGATGCTACCCCGGCCCGGCGTTGTCCGTTCCCGCGTCCCCCGCCCCGTCTCCCGCCTTCGTGCTTTCGCGGCGGGGATCGTTCTTGGCGCCTTCGGGACGCGCGGTTTGCCGGACCGGATGCATGAACATGCCGCCCGAAGGCGGAATGCCTTTTTCAAAAAGGTCGCGGTTTTCCGACGTCCGAAAACCGATGTCCTTGTAGGGATGCACCCACTGCTCTCCCGCCATGATTGCAGGTTCGGTGTCCCTGCTCCAACGTTCGAGGGGTGAGTCCGGCGACGCGTACTCATGGTCCCCGATGACGACGCCGTAGTCGTTCACAAAGGGCTTTTCCGGTCCCCGCACGCCGCCCCGGTGTTCCGGCAAAAAGTCGATCTCGAACGGATCCGGCACGCGGTCGTCAAAACCGGGCGCGGGCTTCACGGTGTCGTAGCTGTTTTCGGGAATGTCCGCAAATTCCGCGTCGCCCTTCCGGCCTCCGGACCGCTTCCGCTCCCGTTTTTCCCCGTCCGATCCGCCCCGCCGGTTTTGCCCGCCTCCCGAAGCCTTCCGCATCCCGTCCCGATTTCCGCCCGGGTTTCCGTCCCGGTGTTCGCCCATGGGATGGTTTCTCCCGCACCCGGGCCGCTATTCAGCCGGACGGTCGGGACCGTCCACTTTCTTGTCGTATCCGGGAATGCGCCGCGGCGGTTCGCGGGACGGCCGGCGGTCTTCCTTCTGCGCACCGGCGCCTGCATCGTTTTCACGCTTCGGATTTCTGGACATCGGCGAGCCTCCTTCGGGAAATGTACCCTCTAGTGTCCGCCCGCCGCGCCGGATTTATGCGCCGGAACAACGCGCCTATTTGATGCCCGTGAACGTCACGCCCTTCACAAAGTGGCGGTTGAAGATGATGTAGATGATGAGCGCGGGCACGGTCATGATGATCGAAGCCGCCATGATGTAGTTCCAGAAGCTGATGTAGTTGCTCTTGAACGTATTGAGCCCGATGGACAGGGTGAACATGGCCTTTTCCGACATCACCATGAGCGGTTTCAGGAATTCGTTCCAGGCGCCCATGAAGATGAAGATCGTCTGCGCCGCCAGGGCCGGCTTGGCCAGCGGCAGCACGACGCGGAAAAACACGCCGCTCCGCCGGAGGCCGTCGATGTACGCCGCTTCCTCCAGCTCGCGCGGGAAGTTCACGAAAAACTGCCGCATCATGAAAATGTACGTCGCCTGCGCCGCCATCGGCACGATGACCGCCTGGTAGGAGTTGAGCCAGCCGAAATATTTGATGATCAGATACTGCGGGATGATGGTCAGCTGTCCGGGCACCATAATCATCGCCAGGACGCTGTAGAACATGAGGGTGCTGCCGGGAAACCGGATTCTCGCCAGCGCGTAACCGGCCATCGAGTTGAACAGCAGGTTGGACACGGTCACGGTGACGGCGATGAAAGCGCTGTTAAGGAACCACCGCAAAAAGTACGGTTCCCGGATGAAGATGGTCCGGTAATTTTCCAGCGTAAAATGCTGCGGAATGATCCGGATGCCGCCCTGCACGATTTCCTCCAGCGTCTTGAACGACGCGGACAGCGCCCACAGGAACGGAATGAACGTAATGCAGGCGTAGGCGATCAGCACCACATAGAGCACCGTCCGCCATACCGAGGAACGGAACGTCATCGGCTTTTCCCTCCTATCCCAGCCGTTCTTCCTTGAACACGTACCGCTGGATCAGCGTCGCGATCATGATGGTGACCGCGAGCAGGAACGCGATGGCGGAAGCGTAGCCCATGTCCAGCACCGAGAAAGCGTACTGGTAAATGAGCAGCACCATGGTCAGCGTGGAGTTGTTGGGCCCGCCCGACCCCGCGGAGAAGATGTACGACTGGTCGAACAGCTGGAACGTGCCGATCACACCCATGACGACGACATAGAACGTGACGGGGCGCAGCATCGGGACGGTGATTTTCCAGAACTTGTGCCACCAGTTGGCGCCGTCCAAATCCGCCGCCTCGTAAAGCGTATCGGGAATATCCTGCAACGCGGCCAGAAACACGACCATGAACAGCGGCGCGGTCGACCAGATGTTCATGATCATGATGCCGGTCAAGGCAACGGCCGGGTCCCCCAGCCAGTTGTAGGTGGGGAGACCCAGCGCGTCGAGTGCCTTGTTGAGCAGACCGTTGGCGTTGTAAATCCACATGAAAATGAGCACGAGAACGGCGGAAGACGTCACCGTCGGCAGATAGAACGCCGCCCGGAAGAAATACCGGAAGCGCAAATTCATGTTGAGAATCGAAGCGAGCAACAGCGCCAACAGCGTCTGCGTCGGAACGACGACGAGGGCGTACTTGGCCGTGTTGCGGAGGGCGATCCACAGCCGGGGATCGTCCGCCATCCGCTCGAAGTTTGCCGTGCCGATGAAGCGGTAGCTGACTTCACCGAGGAGATCGACCTTATGGAACGCCAGAAAAATGGAGTAGCCGATCGGAATCAGCATGAAGCATCCGAGGATCAGGACGGCCGGCGTCATAAACCCGTAGCCCGCCAGCGCTTCCCTCAATTTCAGCCGATCACGCGGTTTGGCCATGTGCGCCCCCTCCGCAAGGCCGCCCTCAGCGGGCGTTCCGGATTTCTTTGTTGGCCGTCTCCTGCGCCTGCTTCAGCGCTTCCGACAGCGGCATGTCGCCCATATAGGCGGATACGAACAGGTTGTTGAAGTTGTTCATGACAATGGGCAGCGTCGGTCCGGCCTGCCACGGCGTGGCGTACGGCGCGCCCGCGACCAGGGCGCCGCGCAGCGGATCCTTGTCGTACCCCAGCTCGGCGGCCACCGATTTGCGGGTCGGCAGGGCGAAGCCTTTGCTGGTCCACGTTTTCATGCCTTCCTTGCCGGTCAGGTAGGAAAGCAGCTTCCAGGCGGCTTCCTTGTTCTTCGACGCCTTGTTCATGACGTAGGCGACCGTAAACGCCATCGTGCCTTTCTTGCCGTTCACGGTCGGGACTTCCGCGGTGGCGAAGTCGAGATCCGGGAACGTGTTTTGCAGGAACGGAATCGCCCAGTTGCCCTCGATGACCATGGCCGCCTTTTGCTGGCCGAACATTTCCCCGCCCCAGCCGGCGCCGACGTCGGTCGGCTGAGCGGCCGTCTTGTCGACCAGGTGCTGATCGACCACCAGGGCGAGCCCTTTCTCGGCTTCCGGCGTGGCGAAGGCCGCATAGCCCTCTTCATCGACGACCCGGCCGCCGTAAGCCAGGATCATGAACATTTGCCGCGCCAGCTCCGGCGCCTGGCCGAGGCCGTATACTTCCACCTGGTTGCCGTTGCGTTTGGTCAGCTTCTTGGAGATTTCCAGGAGCTCTTCCCACGTCGCCGGCGGATTATCGATGCCCGCTTCGGCGAACAGCTTCTTGTTGTAGAACAACGCCAGCGTCGAGTAGTCTTTCGGGAAGCCGTAAATTTGGCCGTCCGTGCCTTTGAACGCGTTCAGCATCGGTTCTTCGAAGTCGCCGAGGTCAAAATCCGGCGTCACATAGCCGTCCAGCGGCTCCAGCACGTTTTCCGCGATCAGCGCGGGCGCCTCGAACGCGTCCAGGTAGAACACGTCCGGCGCTTCGCCGCCGATCAGCCGCGTCTTGATGACGTCCATGTACCGGTCGGCGATCACTTCGTATTTTACCTTGACATCGGGGTTTTTGGCCTGGAATTCATCCAGCACCTGTTGCAAGAGTTCCTGCTCCTCCGGCGAAGCGCCCCAGCCGGCCAGCGTGACCTCCACGGGCTGCGCGGAAGGCGAAGCGGAAGGAGACGACGCGGAAGGTGACGATGAGGACGTCGCGGAAGGAGACGCCTCGTTGCCTCCCTTGCCGCCGCTGCAGGCGGAGACGACCATGACGACCGCCAATAGCAACATCCATAACGACAACTTCTTTTTCATGGTCAACTTTTCCTCCCCTTAAATTTTTATATCCTTAAACGGTTTGGGAACCGTTTAATTCGACGGATGAATCCTGCGGGGTTCCGGCGATTTCGACGCGGCAGCCGCCGGGGCTTTCCAGCACCCGGATCTGAAGCGGCGCGCGGTCCGACTCCCGCCATACTTCGACCGACAGGCGGCCGCCGGCGACGGGCACGTTCCGGACCGTCAGCCGGCCGACTTCCGGCGGCAGGGACGGATCGAGCCGGATGACGCCGTCCAGCGCGGCGGGTTCGAGCCCGAGCATCACCCGCACAAGCGCCACCGACGTGGCCGCCGCCCACGCCTGCGGCGAGCAGGCAACCGGGTACGGCACCGGCGGCCCCGACGAAACGTCGTAGCCGCAGAACAGCTCCGGCAGCCGGCCGTACTCGAAATGCGCCGCCGCCCTGAGCAGCCCCGACATCACCGTCCGCGCTTCTTCTTTCATGCCCAGACGGCTCATGCCGAGCAGAATGATCGCGTTGTCGTGCGGCCAGACGCTGCCGTTGTGGTAGCTCATCGGGTTGTACCCGGTGGAACGCGAGGACATCGTGCGGATGCCGTAACCGCCGAACAGGTCTTCCGACACCAGCCGCCGCGCCACCCGCCTCGCCCTTTCCGGGTCCGGCAGGCCGCTCATCAGCAGATGGCCGGGGTTGGAGGTGACGGATTCCACCTGGCGTTTGCCGGCATCCAGCGCGATCGCATAAAAGTCTTCCTCCGGCATCCAGAAAACGCTTTCCACCTGCCGCCGCAACCGATCGGCTTCCGTTCGCAGCCGGTTCGCCCATTCGCGGCGGCCGAGCCGGGCCAGAACGTCCGCCAGCCGGGTTTTCGCCTGGTACACATAGCCCTGAACCTCGATGAGCGCGATGGGCGCCCGCGCAAATTCGCCGTTCTTGTGTATGATGGCGTCGCCGGAGTCCTTCCATCCCTGGTTGACAAGCCCGCCGTCCGATTCCTTCAGGTACTCGACGAACCCGTCGCCGTCCCGGTCGCCATAGCGGTCGATCCACTCCAGCGCCCGCTCGATCGCCGGCACCAGCTCGGCGACCGTCTCCGTATCGCCCGTCCAGTGGGCGTATTCCGCCGCCAGCAGCAGGAACAGCGGCGTCGAGTCGATGCTGCCGTAATAAGGCGCAAACGGCACCCGACCCAAGCGGGACAGTTCGCCGCGGCGCAGTTCGTGCATGATTTTGCCCGGCTGCTCGTCTTTCCACGGATCGTCGGCCGTCCCTTGCCATTCGGCCATCGTGCGCAGCGTCACGCGGGCAATCTCCGGCTGCAGCGGCAACGCCAGCAGGGCGGTGATCAGGCTGTCCCGGCCGAACGGGACCGCGAACCAGGGAATACCGGCGACCGGAATCGGCCCGTGGCCGTAATCGGTGAGCAGCGTCCGCAGGTCGAGGGTGCCCCGTTCAAAGACGCGGTTCAGGACCTCGCAGTCGCTTTCCGCTCCGGCGCACCGCTCCCGCCAGCGGATGTTGATCCGCCGCACTTCCGCCAGCGCTTCCTCCAGCGGTTGAACCACCGGCCGGATCCCGTCCTGGGAAGGCGCGACGGTGAAGCGGATCTCCCGCTCTTCGCCCGGCGCAAGGCGGATCGCGAAGGTGACCTCACCCTGCTCGGTGAAGGCGTCGGCCTTGACGTCCCACGCGACGGCCGTCTCCCGGCGGCAACCGTCGGCGCCCATATAAACGGCATGCCAACGGGTTTCTTCCGCCTTGCGTTCCGTCACCCGGCCGAGCGGATCGGCGGGCTTGAAACCGCGCACCTGGAACATGTCGCGAAAGTCGGCGTCGAACGCCATGCCCAGCTCAAACGCCACCGGCTTCGTGGCGAAATTTTTCATGCGGATCGTCTCGTACAGAACGCCGCCGTGAATAAAGCGTTCCCGGACCAGTTCGATCGTTTCCCGCCAAAGCCGCACCCGGCCTTCGCTTTCGTCGTGCGCGTTGGTCAGGCGAATGCGGGCCAAAACGTTTTCGTCAGCGGCCGAATAAAGCAGCATCGGGCGCTTCCCGTTGATCGTCAGCTCCATTCGGCTCAGAAAACGCGTGTCGCTCATGTACAGCCCGTGCGCCGAATCGGGGCGGATGTCCCCGCTGGTGTCGCTGGTCAAAAACAGGTCGTCGTTTTTGATCACTCGGTGTTGCATTTTTTCCCCGTCCCATGCGTGTTCTGTTCAACATTTTCCCAAAACGTTTTGGATGAATCTGACACCATCCCGCATGCCGGCCATCGATTCCATGGTCCGTCGGTTCCGCCGCCCGGTCCGTCACCCGATCCGCCGCACGCTCTCCCGTTCGATCAGCCGGTTGGTCAGCAGGATTTTCCGGTTTTTCGTCCGGTTCTCCAGCATGTCGATCAGCAGCTGCGCGGCCTGGTAGCCGAGTTCGTATTTGTCCTGGCGGATCGTCGTCAGCTTGGGGCAGCAGTAGGAGGCGATGTTGATGTCGTCAAATCCCACGATCGAAATGTCCTCCGGCACCTTGCGCTCCATCCGCTCCAGAGCCCGGATCGCCCCGAGAGCCATCAGGTCGCTGGCGCAGAAAATCGCCGTGACATCGGGGTGCCGCAGCAAAATCTGGTACGCCGCCTCGGCGCCGCCCTCTTCCGTAAACCCGCCGTCGAAGACCAGTTCCGGGTCAAAGGACAGGCCGTGTTTTTCCAAAGCCTCGCGGTATCCTTCCAGCCGTTCCCGGCTGACGTGCGCCTGGTCGTGGCCGTTGATCATGGCGATCCGCCGGTGTCCGTTGTCCAGCAGATAACGAACGGCCAGCATCGCGCCGTTCCGGTTGTCGGACGTGACGTGGCCCACCGTCTCGCCGGTTACGGGGATGTCGATCAGGACGCAGGGAAAGGCGTCCTGTTCGATGACTTCCCGCAAATACGGATCGTCCAGCCGCAGTCCGGAGAGAATCGCCCCCTCCACCTTCCGTTCCCTGCAGAGGTCCTTGTACGACTTTTCCACCTGCTTCTTGGGGCTGGTGCTGAACAACAGAAGGTCGTAGTTGAGCTCTCCCGCGCGGTCGTTGATCCCGCACAGCACTTCGAAGGCGAAGGCGTCCTTCGCCCCGGCCCGGTTGATGTCCGAAATGATGAGTCCGATGGTGCGCGTTTTGCGGGACACCAGGCTGCGCGCCACCGCGTTGGGGCTGTAGTTCAACTCCTCCGCGATTTCACGGATTCTGCGCCGCGTCTTTTCGCTCACATCGTCGTACCCGTTCAACGCCCTGGAAACCGTGGTGATGGAGACCCCCGCTTTTTTGGCGATGTCCTTGATGGTCGTCAATTTGGCGTCCAACACCTTTCCAAAACGTTTCGGGTCCATTATAAACGATGGCCGCGCAATATGACAACGCTTTTTTTCGGGTTGGCATCGAATTCCTGGCTTCGGTTTGGCATCTTCATCGTAAAGGACCCTTTACGTAAAGCATGCTTTACATTACAATCAAAAGCGAAACGCCCGGCTTCCCGAATCGGCTATTGAGGTGGGGCATTTGAAAAACCGACTCCCGGAGTACCGAAAAAAATACAACCTGTCCCAGGATAAACTGGCCGAGATGCTCAAGGTGACACGGCAAACCATCATTTCGATTGAAAAAGGAAAATACAACCCTTCGCTGCCTCTCGCCCTGAAAATGGCCCGGATCTTTCACGCCCGGGTGGAAGATGTTTTCCTTCTGGACGAAGACGATTGAGAAAGGAGCTCGATCATGCAGTCCAAAAAAATGCTGACCGTGATTGGTTTCGGCTGGCTGGCGGTGGGCGCTTTGATGACACCGGTTTACCTCCTGTCCGACGCAGCGAAAAATTTCGAAAACCTCTTTGCCATCGCGGCTTTGGCGATCATTAGTTTCGCCATGGCCCAATTGGCTCCGCACTGGCAGCGAAAAGACGAAAGAATCAGGTTCATCCGCCAAAAAGGGGCGCTCTATACGGCCATCCTGACCATCATATACTGTGGTGTCCTATGGTTATTGCTGCAATTTGAAATGATCGAAATCGAAGTGAAACAAACCATCATCATTTTGCTCTCGCTCGTCAGTTCCACCCTGTTCGTGTCATGGGTCGTGCTATCGAAAAAATACTGATCGGGGACCAATTGACATCGCCCGTGTCCGGGTGTTACATTGGGGTTAACCAATTACAAGTAAAATGGTATGATTAGTTTGATTAATCGGATGATCGGTTATTGGCCCGTTATTCGCCTTGGACTGACACCATCAGGAGGGACGGACCATGAAGGAAATTCCACAGCCGCTGATCAAAGCCAACCAAATCGGCATGGTCTTGCTGGTTGTGTTGTCGTACCTGCCTCTGGACTACGGTTTCCGGAGCCATCTGTTCGTCTACGCCGCGTTTCTCATCCAGCTGGTCTCGCTGTTCGCCGGACCGCAGTGGAATCCGTTCATGTGGATCGCCCGTCTCGTGCTGGGGCGCGAACGGCTCCGGCGGGCGGAGAAGCAGGCGGCCGAGCTGGCCCGGTTCAACCAGACCATCGCCGTCTCGCTGCTGGGCCTGGCGTCCGTGTTCCACGCCTTCGGCCTGACGTCGGCCGGGCACGTATTTGCCGGCATGGTCGCGCTGGCCGCCTTCGTGGCGGTGCTCGGATACTGCATCGGCTGCACGATTTACTATCAGTACAAAAAGTGGAAGCTCCTCCGCGCACGTTCCTCCTGAACGTGCGTTAAACCCCCTGACCACACCATGACCACAGAATGACCACCGCCCGTTCGTCACGGGCGGCTGGTCATTTTCGCAGGGAAGACCAACTTCCGCACGCGATCCATCGCGGCGGGAGTTTTTTTCATCTTCACCTTTTGCCGGCCGGGCGAATATCCAAAGGATAGGAGGGAGAACTCCATGAGCTGGTATTACTGGTGGGCGCCGGAGGCGGGTTGGGGATACGGACGGGCGCAACACGCCGCATGCGTCAGCAGGGCGGAGATGATGCTCAACCGCGAATTCCGGTCGCTTTGGGAACAGCATGTGGCCTGGACCCGAATGCTGATCATCAGCATCGCGGAAAATTTGCCGGACGAGGAACGGGTGACGGAACGGCTCCTCCGGAACCCGTCCGACATGGCCGCCGTGTTCCAGCGGTTTTACGGGGAGCGGATCGCCGCCCGGTTCCGCGACTTGTTCCGCAAGCACCTTACCCTGGCGGCGCAGCTGGTGAAAGCGGCCAAAGCCGGCAACGAATCGGAAGCCGCGGAGCTCGAAAAACAATGGTTTGCCAACGCGGATGAACTCGCCGCTTTTCTGAGCGGCATCAACCCTTACTGGCCGCGGTCCGTCCTGCGCCGCATGCTGGACGAACATTTGCGGATGACCAAGGATGAAGCGGTGTTCCGGCTGCAGCGCGATTTTGCGTCCGACATCGCGATGTACGATCAAATCGAGCGGATCGCGCTGGAAATGGCGGATGCGTTCACGGACGGCATCGTCCGGCAGTTTCAACTCTCGTATTGACCGGACGGCCGGAGGATGTGGTCCTCCAAAAACGACAGCATGAGTCCGTTGAACATTTTCGGATGGTCCTGGTGGGCAAAATGTCCGGCGTGGGGAATCCGGCGCAGCACGCCGTGCGGCTCGCGCCGGGACCACAAGGGAGCGGCGTTGCGTATGGAATCCAGCCTGTCCCGTTCTCCCACGACCAGCAGGAACGGGACCGGGATGCGGTAATCGGGTTCGTCGCGCAGGCAGGCGGTCGTCGCGGCCAGGAACCGGATGAAGTCCCGCTTGCCGACAGCCCGGACAGCGTCCCGCAGATAGCGCCGAACGTCCGGGTCCGTCGCGCTGCCGTTCGCGGCCCATCGTACCAGAAGCCTCCAGGGGCACAGCCACAAAAGACGGGTCGCCATGCGCAGCATCCGGTGCCCGCCCGGCGAAGGCGTCCAGGTATTGCAGAAGCAGTCGATCAGCACCAGCGCGTCCACCCTGTCCGGGTGGCGAAAGGCGATTTCCTGGGCGACGCATCCGCCCATCGAATGCCCGACGAACGTCGCGCGACCGATGCCTTCCCGCTCCAGGATGGCGAGCAGATCGTCCGCCAGCTGCGCAATGCTGAAGCGCCCCCCGGCCGGCCGGGAGCGGCCGTGCCCGCGGGCGTCCCACATGAGGAGGCCGAAGCGGTCTTCCACCGCCGGCACCTGCTCGCCGAATGTGCGGTGGTCGACGCCGACGCCGTGCAGGAAAACGAGCCAAGGCCCTTTCGGTTCGGGCGTCATCCAGTAATGAATCTCGCAGCCGTCCTTTTGCAGCGTTTTTTCCCGCAGGGGCATCCGCCATCCGCTCCTTCGTCCGTCACGTTAACCCCATTTTATAAAGGGTAACGCTCTTCCGGCAAACCAACCATCCTTTTGCGTACTCCTCCCCCGTCTCAACCCGTTCCTCCATCGGCCAGATTGGAGGAAGTCTCGGCCAGCATAGATCAGGCCGCCTCCTCTATCCGCGAGGTATCCGCCAAGGCGGAGAATGTCTCGGCGGCGACGGAAGAGCAACTGGCGCTAGCGGAAAACATCGCCCATTCCGCCGAATGACTGCGCAGCGTGGTCGCCAACCTGAACAGAGTGGTCGGGTACTTCAAGATTTAGCAGAAAAAAAATCGCGCACCGTTCAATCATCCGAATTGTAATGGAGGCGCGTGTTTCAGTATGCAAAATCTAATATTTTATTTTTCCATTTGTAACTCATTATTTTTTTGATCTTCAACATAATCCATATTGGTTACTTCAGTTATATCAAATATTTCACCATAAATTTCTCTGTACTTTTCTTTAAAATCTTCACGTTTTATAAACTCTTTAAACAAAGGCCATTCTTTATATTTTTCTTTAGATATTTCATTAGTTTTCGATATAATTCCCATGAGTCTTAATGCTTCGTCAAATTTATCCCTAAGAACATAATTGGCAATCTGAAATTTATTAGATAATGGTTCCCATTTAATTGTGTCTAAAAGTTCAATACATTTATCTATTTGACCAAGCCATTTATACGATTGAGCTAAATTGACTAGAAATATGTACTTTTCTTCCCCATCTATATTCCATTTGTCTAGCGCAAAGCTCAACAGATTAATTGCAAGATGATAGTTTTCCTCTACAATAAAATCGAAAGTGATATCAATGAGGCTTATATTAGCTTCTTCTACTTCATGCGGTAATAATTTCCTCCAAATTAATTGTCCTAACAATATTCCTATCTCGTAGATCGTATTGACGGCGTTTTCAAAATACTTTCGACTTACTTCCAATACATCACCTATTTTGTATTCTCGCTCAAATTGATAATTATTTTTTTGGCATACGTTCAAATATTGAGATGATATAACCCCATCTGTATGTACAAATAAATTCCTTCTCTCAGTAATCTCTATGAATTGAGGCCAAGCTTTAAGATCTTTTATTATTGGTTCATTTAACTTTTTCTCAAGCCACAAGAAATGTTCAGTGTGGTTATTTCTTAATACACTTTCTATTTCTTGGTCTATCAAGTACTCTTTAGCTTCATCTAAAGACGAAAACTTATTGAGATCAGATAGTGTTATAGTTTTTTGTATTAAATTTATTAATTGTGGCTTATTGGTAAACATTGCCCTTATCAATCGCCCAAGATAAGCATCAAAAATAGATATAAGAGATACCAGTAAACTCCTCGGGATTACTGAATACGCTAAATGATATTGCGTTATCCTAGATACAGCTTTATCAATTTTCCGCGAATCATCATAAGAATTTAATAGTACTTTCAATTTCCCATCTTCTTTTATAACTTGTTCTTTATCTAAATTATCTATAAAATTTTTTAATTCAGATTTCTCTTTGCGCAGGATAAGAGAAATAATGAACATTATTTGTGGCACGATTTTTTCTATGCTTTTAACCTTTGTAACAAAATCAGAGATTTCATCATTAAACGTTCTCTTCATAAGCAAATTATGATCTCCCTTCTGGAGTCTTACGAAAATTATGATTTTTTAAACGATATGCTGACAATAATACAAAGAACAAATTTTTCAAAATCATACTAACTATTTTATTTTTCGACATATCATTTGTTTTTCCTGCTGCAACTCTTTCCAAAAAGAGTAACAGCCTTTTTCTCGGTATGTAAGTTCACAAACAACAAATGCAACGCTGCGTTTCTTGTAACGTAGCGTTGCTTCATCTCTCTAGAAACTCTATCCTTTCCCGACGGGGAACTTTACAGCATAAAGGTAGTGGTGAACATTTGTATCACCGCCGTCCTCGACTGTCACGGTCTCTTATTACTACCAAAGATTCGTTGGTCAAAGAAATAAAGCATAAGCGTAGCAACGAAGTGCCCTTGTATGAGATAAAACTTTCACAATTCGCCGCTTTCCGCCTGCCGCCGGGCCGTCTCGGCGGCCAAGGCCAGCTTCTTCAATTTTTCGAAGTTTCTCCTGAGCCCCTCGATTCTCCCGCTGACATACCCGTTTTGATTCCGCTCGTCAAAGGCCTTCGCCAGCCGTTCCGCTTCCGAACGCACCCACGCATAGTCCAGCCCGGCCGGGGACGCCTTCCGCCTGCGCTTCGCATCCTCCCCCAGCTGTTCCAGCAAAAACTGCACGCCGGCGAGATAATGCAGCCTGGCCCAATCGTTGACGTTCAAGCGGGCAAACCGGAAGGTTTCCCGATACATTTTCAACGCCCTTCTCCGGTTCGTCACCGCGTAAAAGCCAATCAGTTTGCCGTACTTGCCCAGATCGCCCACGCCCTTCAGGGAGCGGTAGGCTTTGCCCGCATACTTCATGGCTTCCTCCAGCTGCCCCAGGGCCAGATGGGCCTCCATCACGATGATATAGGTGGATTTGGGCACGCTGCGGCACGTGAGTTTGCCCTCCAGAATCGGCTTCAGGAGCTGCAATCCCCGTTTGTAATGGCCTTTGGCAATGTAATATTCCCCCATCGCGTGCTGCTCGCACGCCTGGCAGTTGGACAACCCGTCCCGCTTGGCTTTGCGCCACAGCCGGTAATGCTCGTCCGCCTCCGCCAGGTTGCCGGAACCCAGCCGGAAATGCATGTACGCCTCATAATAGGGCCGCAGGGAGTAATTGTGTTTCTCGCAATATTCCTTGAACAAGGCAAACAGCCGCTCCAGCTGTTCGATGGAATATATGGCGCATTTGGGCAAATCCTCGACAACCCATTTGAAATGCCACAGCATGTAAAAGCTCGAATACCGCTCGGGATGCTCGACAAATTTGGTCCAGCACCAGGCGAAGGACACCAGCATCTTGTCGTAAAAGCCGTACTCCACGGCCTTGTCGGTGTAGTCCATTCTGGCCCGGTGGGCGTCCGATTCGGTCAGGTAGCGGTCGGCGATGACGATGGCTTCTTCATACAGCGCCATCGTCTGCAGCTCGTCCTGGCACCGCCAGGCCCGGGAAAGCAGGGCGTCATACCGGTGCTTCATCCCCGACGCTCACCCGCCTCCGCCCGATCGAGCCCCAGATTCACGAAGTAAAACAGCGACTCGTTCATCAGCTGCAATTCCTGGTTGCTCATCACGTGGTTTCCCATCAGCAGCGACTGCGTGTAAAACAGCTCGATCGCCCTTCGCTGCATCCGCTCGTCCCGGGAGGCGACGATCTTGCGGATCATCGGGTTGTTGTAATTGAAGCACAGACGGGAAAGCGGCTCTTCCACGTATCCCGCCTTCAGGGCGACCAAGAGGTCCGTAAAGGCGGCATCCGCGGTCTGGATCGTGTCACTGACGATTTTCCAATAGTTCAAGTCCTTGTTCGTGATGTACAGCACGGGCAGATCCGCCGGTTCGAAATACCGGATCGTGCCGACGCAGTGGTAGCCCGCCAGAAAATCGTTGGCCATTTCGAGAAAATCCCGCGTCTCCTCCCGTTCCTGCGGGGGCAGCGGCGTGAAGCGGCCCGCGAACTTCATGACGTCCAGCACTTCCACCTTGAGCTGCTCCCACACTTCGTTCGCCTTGGTCAGCAGCCCGAAGTCGTACTGGTAGCCGCCGTTGACCACCAGGACCTGCTGCGCCCTGGCCACGCGGGCGATCTGCCGGAACTCGTCCACGGTGGCGGTGACGTACAGCGTGTCGACCTGGTCCACAATGGCCGACATTTCCATTTCGCCGTACGAGGTTTCGAATTTCAGCCAGGGGATGAACAGCCCGTAAAGCTCCGAATCTTCGTTCGCCACCAATTTGATGGATGGATAGTGCACGGACAGGATTTTCTCGAAAAGCTCCCGGTTCCCGGCCGCAATCCGCCTGAAGTACTGCTTGATCTGCTCCCCGAGCTCCTCCTGCACGTGGTCGAACAAATCGTTTTTCTGGAAGGATTCGCGGGACGCGGTGGGCTTGAGGCTCGTCGTGTTCACGTAGGCGTCCACAAAAAAGGCCCAGTCCGGGAGCAGATCGCTGACTTCCTCGGACAGCAGCATGTTTTTCAGATAGACGCGGTGGCGCTTCTTCTCCTGCACATTGACGGTGTAGGGCAGGATCGCCGCAAAGCCTTCCAGCCCCCCGAGGGTCGATGACAGCGGGATGATGTCCAGGGGACGGCTCCCCGTTTCGTCCTCCACAAACTGCGCCGCTTCCTCCCGGCCGAGCTTCCAGGGCAGGCGCTCCTCGCTGAGGGTCTCTTCGAGGCCCTCGTCCAGCAGCGTGAGCCGGACATCCAGATATTTGCCGTACTTTTGAAGCAGCCCCTTGAGCTGCCAGTATTCGAACAGTTCCTCGTATTCGGGCTTGGCTTTCAGATAGACCGTCGAGCCGATCGGCACCTCGTGATCCAGCTTCCGGATCTGGTAGGTGCCATCCGGCCGGCCTCTCCACTCCAGCGATTCGCCGTCGAGCGCGGAACGGGTGAGCAGCACGATTTCGTCGCTGACGATGAAGCAGGAGAGCAACCCGACCCCGAACTGGCCGATGAAATCGTCGGCGCCGTCCAGCTCGTCCTTCTTCGACGTGCTGCCGATGCTCGCCAGAAACTTGATCATTTCCTCCCGGGTGAGCCCGATCCCGTTGTCCTGGATGGAAATCGTATGGTTCGAGTACGTTTCCACGTGGATGCGGGGCGAGAATTGGTGGCCCAGCCGTTTGCGCGCCGTGATCGCGTCCGCGGCGTTTTGCAGCACCTCCCGGATGAAGACGCCGGGATTGGAATAGAGGTGATTGGACAAAAGATCGATGAGGCCGGCAAGGTTCACCTGGAAGTTGTGGTTCGTTTCCATCTGTCATCCCTCGTGATGCATGTCACCTGGTTTGATTCGACAAAGATTGATATCGGCATATCGCGTGGAAAATGTGACCAACCTGCGGCGGCACAAAAAAAAGAACAACCAACATGGTCGGTTGTTCCGATCAATGTTTTTTCATTTCCGCTCCTTCAGTCGTCGTCCGACAGGGCATCGCTAAAAAACTGCGCCACGGTCTCCCAGGTTTCATCCGCATCCATGGTCTCATGGCTGATGCGCCGGACGGAACCGTCATCGCAAACGACCACCCAATCGCCGTCCGCGCCCTTCGCAATGACCGTCCCCGCACACCGGTCGGCCGGCAGCTGTTCCTCCGCGATTTTCGCGGCAAAGTCCGCGGTTTCCTTCACCGATTCCGCATAGGACAAAAATTGATATTCCTCCGACAAATACCCGCCGTCCGAGACGGCATAATACGGAGACAACCGTTCGTACGGCGTTGCAGCCAGGGTCGCGCGCACCTTCCCGGCCAGCCCTTTGCCGAAATTTTCCGGACGCAGACGTTTGGCCTGCCTGAACTGTTTCAGCGCTTCCTTGTCGGCAGCCTTCCGTTCGGGCCTGGGGTTTTGCATCAGCTTTTCATACTCCGCTTCCAGTTCGCGGACCACTTCCGCGGACGGGTACGGAAGGGGTTCCGAGGTCTGGATATAATAGCCTTCGGGTTCCGCATCATAGAGCGCCACCGGCGTCAGAAATTCCTTGCGGATCGCCTTTTCGGCCAGCAGCGTTTCCGCCGCGCGTTTTCGGATGAGCGCGTATTGTTTGACGTAGTCGGCTCTCCAGCAGGAGATATAGGCAAAGTCCGTATCCGGCATCCGGTTTCCCGGAAGCAGCACGGGCAGGTCCACGTGCAGGTCATAAAACATTTGGGACAGCTTCGGCAACGCGCCGCCCAGGGCCAGATACCTTTGGTAGAGCGGGGAGCCGACGGAATGGTCGAAATTTTTGTACGGAGTATCCCTGGAGTCGGAATAGGTCAAATACCGGTCGCACGCAAATTCGGGGACCATGGGATCGATGATGAGCCCGAAAAACTGCGCGGCACGATACCGGCCGATGTCCCGGATCCAGTAAAAATCCACCCCGCTGAAGCCGTTCCGGAGGCAACAGTCGCGGAACTTCCCGTTTACGCAAGGCAACCCGCGTTCCCACAGCACCTGCGCGTGTCTGGGGATTTTGTAGGCATAAACCTCGGAGATTGTCAAAGGGTTTCCGTTTCGGTCCTTGACGGTGGCGCAGTCCCAGTCCACGCCGGTAAAATGCTCCGATTCAAGCAGGTACCATTCGCTTTCCGCATCCGCGTTCCACCGGGTGTAGTAGCCGCGCAGGTACATGCCTTCCTTGAGCGCAAAGGCATGGATGCGGTCCAGCAGGTCATCCCGATCCGGGCGGTTCAAATCCAGGCTGCACCAGCCGACGCTGTTGCATCTCAGCCCCAGCGCGCGCACCAATTCCATGTTTTTCCGGATCTTCTCTTTATCCCTCTTGAGGTTTCTTGCGACCCACTCCTCGGGCGTGATGCTTCCATCCGGGACTTCCTCCTCATAGCGGAGGGTGTCTTTCTTGTGATCCAGGATCCATAAAAGGTGCTCTTCAAACATCTCCATCCCCGTTATCCGCTGCGTATTTTCTCCACGTTGCGGTTCATCATTTTGCGCGCGAAATTCCTGAACACCCATTTTTTCAGCGGCGATATCGGTTGCCCATATTTTTCAAAAAACGCGTCCGGCGAGTCGAATACCCCGAAATCCCGGTTGATGCCTTCCTTTTGGATGTAGGTGTCGTTTCCGTTCCAGTCGATGGGCGGATTCTGAAAATTGTCGGTCGCCACGCCGTAACCGCAAAAACCGGCCTTGCAATCCGAAAATTTTTCCTGCAGCTTGTTCAGATACGGACGATCCAAAATGAAACCCTCGATATTGTACCAACGCCCCTGATATTGAACCTCGACCCAGCTGTGGACAATATTTCGGGGAGCAAGGGCATAAATCAGCCCGGTCATGGCTCCTTTCTGCAATTTCTTGTCGATGGTGAAACCGTGAATCCGGCAGGGGATGCCCACCGCCCGCAGAAGGGCCATCAGCAGCGTTCCCTTGGTGTTGCACTGGCCATAGCCGTCTTTCAGCACCTCCGAAGCGGGAATCGCGTCATCGGTGTTATAGCCGAATTGGATTTCGTCGCGGACGAAATTATAGATTTTTTGGATCTTTGCAAATTCATTCTCGTTTTCCCACCGTCGTTCCTTCACCAGCTCCCGAATGGAACGATGATGGAAATCCAGCATTCTCGTTGGCCGCAAATACCGATCCACAGTGCAACCCTCCCTTTTGGTTACACTGTACCGGTTTTCGCGTCAGTCCGCTTTCAAAAACTCGCTATTTTTCAGAATGCCGGTTGCGGACATGCCCGTCATCAACTTGTTGGTGTAGGCAAAATGCGACGGACTGCCGAATCCCGCTCTCAGGGCCGCCGCCGTGAAATTTTCCCCGTCAAAAATATAATCGTACGCTTTCCGCAGTTTGTGCAGCACGATGTAGCTTTTCAGCGGAATTCCGGTTTCTTCCTTGAACAGATGGGCCAGGCGGCTTTCCGACAGTCCGGTTTTGGTGGCAAAGTAGCTCAACTGATGCGCTTCATCCTCGTGCGCGCATTCGTCCAGCAGCATCAGCACCCGGCGGACCCGATCGTCAAAAGGATGGAGTGCCGCGCCTGCAAAAAAATCCTGGATGTTCCGGGCAAAAATGAGATAATCCTCTTTTCCGCCTTTCTCCAGCACGTTCCGGAAAGCCCGCCGCAAAACGTTCGTTTCGTGATCGGGAAAAACGTAAAAGGGCCGCTCCGACAGCAATCTTTTGAACTTTTGTCCAAGCTCCGATACGGGATCCACCAGCATGGTAAAATTGGGTTCGCCGTTGGGTTCGAACCTGTGCATGGTGTTCATATTGACCATCACCGCACCGCAGGGTATCCGCTCATCGTTTACCTCGATATTCAATTCCCTTGAACCGCCGAGAAACAATTGCATGAGCCAATGCCGATGGCGGTCCGCTTCCATCCGATCCGAAATCGCCATGAAATTGCGGCCGTGTTTGATGATGCAGTTCATCGGCTGTTCCCGCCGCCCATTGGCTTTACGCCTCCTGCGTGCTCTTTCCGACTATTATATCATCCCGTTTGCCATTCACCCGGCCGGCCGGAATCCCCTTTGGTAGCGTCCTCAATCGACCGGATGGCTTCGATGACCAGTTCGGGGCGGTTTTGCGGAATCATGTGAGCCACCCGCGGCACAATATTCAGCATCGCATGCGGGATATCCTCTTTCAGGCGGAGTGCCTGCTCTTTGGTGCCGAACGGATCTTCCTCGCCGACGACGACGAAGACGGGATGCCGGATTTCGGCGTAACGTTTGGCGGCCTCCAGCGCGGCGGGCGGGAACGCCAGCACGTCTTCGCGGTTGGCCTTGATTTGCCCGGGCCGAAGGAAGGTGGCGTACACCCTTTCCCTGTAGCCGTCGGGCGGCGTCTCCGGAGCGAACGTTTGCATGAGCATGGTTTCGGTCATCTTCCCGGCCAGCGGGGTTTTCAGAAAAAGGCGAACGGCCAAATCCCCGATCACCGGTGCGGTCATGAGCCTGGAGAGAGGGTCTCCGTGCTCCGCGGGGTAACCTTCCTTGTACATGGCCGGAGCCAGCAAAACAATGCCGGAGACGCTGTCCGGGTACATGAAGGCAAAGATCAGCGACAAAAGACCGCTCCAGGAATGCCCGACGATGATGGGCTGGCGAACCTCCAGCGTCTGCAACGCGCGGTGAAGGATGCGAGCCTGATCGAAGGGGGTCATTTTCTCGTTCGGCCTTTCGCTTAACCCGTAACCCGGACGGTCAAAGGCCATGCCGCGATATCCCCGTGCGGCGGCGAGACAGAGCACGTCCCGAAAATCGCGACCGTCCAGAATGCCCCCATGCAGACATACGACCGGGTGTCCCCGGCCTTCAACGAAATAGTGCAGCCGGATGCCGTCCAACGTCACAAAAGCGCGCTCCACGGTTCGTTCCTCCTTGCATCTTTGCATACCTGAAAATATTCTTTTAACATACTCATTGGTATGTCATTGGCAAAAAAAGAGAGGCGGCTATTCCCGGGGCTCGAGTCCCTTCCACAGCAGCCGGGCGACCGTTTGGAAAAACGATGGGGACTCGCAGCGCGCGGGATCGATCAGCCACTCGATGACGTAGCCTTTCAGCAAGGCATCGATGGCCAGGCTGACGGCCTGCGGGTCCAGCCGGGGGGAGACGGCGCCTTTCCGCTGCAATTCTTCGATCACGGCGCCGGCGCCGTCCAGGATGCGGCCGTGCACTTCCCGCAGTTTCCCGCGGACGTCCGGCTCGCGGCCGGAAGTGACAAACTCCAGGAACAGCATCGGGCCGCCGCTTTCCCGTTCCAGGCACGCAAACTGGGCCTGCAGCCATTCCGCCAGGGCGGTTTCCGGATCGCCCGCCGCAAACCACCGTTCCGTCTGGCCCGGCAGCTGGCGGAGCTGCTTCTGCAGACTGTGGTCCAGGATGGCCAGAAACAGGTCCTGCTTGCTCGAGAAATGCCAATACACCGCGCCTTTCGTGAGGCCGGCCGCCGCCGCCACCTTGTCCAGCGACGCCTGGGCGTAGCCCAGCTCCGCAAACATGCGCTGTCCGGCTTCCAGGATGCGCGTGCGCGTGTCGGCAAACCGGCCGTCTTCCGCCTGCTTCGCCTTCAGCCACTCCCGCATCTGCCGTTTGCCGCCGAAATGCCTGCGCACCGCGGTCCAATGGACGCCGGCCTCTTTCGCGATCTCGGCGAAGGTGATCTGGTCATAAGGCTTTGTGTTCAACATTTTCTCCGCGGCCTGCATCACTTTGTCCCGAACGGTCATCTGCAAGCCCCCAAAGACATACCAATCAGTATGTCGATATAATATTTCGAAAACAGACGGATTGTCAAGTCTCGGAAGCCTCCGGGCCATGCGGCATCATTCCGGGAAAATTCCCCCGTTTCCATCAAAGGCGTACTCCGCCAGACCTTCCGGAAGATGCGCGGGCTTCTCGCAGGTGCTCGTCAGCGTGTACGCCGCGTTCCGCTCGGAAGACACCAGGAAACCGTGCATGGTCTCCAGCACATGGAAGGCGAGTTCGCCGCTCGCGCGATGTTCCCGCCCCGTCAGGATTGCCCTGGCCATTTCGCCGACGCCGATTCCGCGGTAATTCTTCGTCCCGATGAACGAGTGACGAATCGGAATTTCGCGCCATTCGGACGAGAAGTTGCTGCGGATCATCACCGGGCCCTGGAAGGTGGTCGGATTCGGCCCCCGCAGCGTCCCTTCGCTTCCGTAAATTTCCAGCGGCGGGTGCGCGGTGCCCCCTTTCAGGTCGAAGCTGCTCAGCATGGTGCAAATGGCGCCCTGCGCGAAACGGATCGACCCGGAAAAGAAGGTGGGCGTCTCCACCCGGATGTTCTTCCCCGTGCTCACCGCGAATCTTTCGGGGAAGGTGATGCGCGCGAACGCCGACACGCTTTCGATCGGCCCAAGCAGCGCGACCAGCGCCGTCAGATAATAAACCCCCATGTCAAAAAGCGGGCCGCCCCCGGGCTGGAAAAAGAAGTCCGGCGACGGGTGGAAAGTGTCCGGCCCGATGCTGACGTGGAAAGCCGACGCGCCGATCGGCGTGCCGATCAGCCCGTCGTTGATGGCTTTCAGGCAGGTCTGGAGGGCGCCGCCCATGAAGGTGTCCGGGGCGCAGCCCACCCTGAGCCCCTTGCTGCGGGCGAGCTCCAGCACTTTCCTCGCGTCCTCCGGCGTGACCGCCAACGGCTTTTCCGAATACACATGCTTGCCTTCTTCCAGGGCTTTGATGTTGATCGGGGCATGTGCCTGGGGCACCGTGAGATTGATGACGAGATCAATGTCCGGGCTCTCCAGGAGTTCATCGACTTCGCATGCCTTCACTCCGAATTCGGCCGCCCTCTCTTCCGCCTTCTCCCGGATCAAGTCGGCGCACGCCACAATTTCCACCGAATCGAAATGTCTGGCGTTCTCGAGATACACGCGGCTGATCATGCCGGCCCCCACAATTCCCGCCCGCAGTTTCAAGTTCCGTCAACCCCCGTCTGCGTCAAATGGGTTTCGCTTTTCTTATTCTAGCACTGGATATTTTGAAACCTGCAGAAGATTTTGCCCGAAACGCCCGGTTTCAGCGCGTCGGCGACCCTCATCCGGCCCGTCATCCGCTCCCGGGACGCAGCCTCCAGGAGCAGGGCGCCCAGGGCCGTCAGCCGTTCCGGGGAAGTGGCGGACAGCATCAGAATGTCCCGGGAATGGGTCATTTTCTCCGGCCGCCAAAGGATGCGGGGCAATTGTCAGACGGGGCTTTTAGGACATCGCAGGCCATATCGCGGTTTTCCTGAACCGCCGATCGAAACTCGCACCTTTTTCCCGGGATGCTTTCCACCCGGATGGAACCTTTGTGCTGCATCATCACGTTTTTGCAGTGATACAGTCCCAGCCCGAAATTGTCCCTGCGGTCTGCGCGCACCGGCTCCGAAGCGATGCGCCTGCCGCTACAAATCCAGCAGCTTCAGTTTGCGGGCCTGGATGATCGCCTGCGTGCGCCGGTTGACGTTCAGCTTGTTGAAAATGTTGTTCGTGTGCACCTTGACCGTCCCCGGCGTCACCCCGAGGCGCATGGCGATTTCCTTGTTCGTGAGCCCCTGGGAGATGAGCTGCAGCACCTCGTATTCGCGATCCGTAAGCGGCACGATCGGGCCGAATTCCGAGGCGTCCGCTTCCTCCCCGGCCCTTGGCGTCTGTTCCCGCAGCGCTTCCGACAGCCGGGTGTAAAAAAGCGTCTGCGCCGCAAGCACCGTCAGGGCGTCCAGCTGCCGCTCCGGCCAGGGATGGGATGACGGCGGCAGCTCCAGATACAGGATGCCCGCCGGTTCTTCCTGCAGGCGGACGGGAAGGCAGCAGACCGCCGGGCTCCGGGCGGAAGCGGCGTAAGGGTCGTACCGGAACAGTTCGTCCGTCCGGATGTCCTTCACCCGCACCGGCGTGCCGACCCGCAAGGCGTATTGGACCAGCGTCTGCGGCGCGGCGGATGCGACCGCGACCGCTTTCCCGTTCCGGCCGCCGTGCGGCTTCGTGCCGAACCATTGCCGTTCCACCCGCAAACCGTCGTCCTCCGCCGCGATCAGGCAGCCGTAGACCGCCCGGGAAAGCTGCATCAGGCGCCGGAACAGCAGCGATTTCGTCTGTTCGAAATCCAGATCCGCCGGGTATCGCAACGATTCCTTCAACGCCGAGAGCCATTGCGCGTCGTCGGCAGATGCGTCCGGCTGCCGGGTCGGCTCGTCCGGCGACGCGGCGGCGACTTCCCGTTCCCGCGGCGGGACCAGGCGTTCGCCGTACCGGCCGCGCAGCTCTGCGCATTTCGCTTCCGCGCCCCACCGTTCGTAGGCTTCATAGGCTTCCTGCAAATATCCGTCGGCCATCCGGTGCCGTCCCCGGCTCCCATGGTAGGCCGCGGAACGCTCGCACGCGACGGCCCAGACCTGCCAGTCCCGCCGCTCGCGCGCCCGGTTGATCGCCTCGTCGTAAAGCCGGATGGCGGCGGCGTCCGTGTCCTTCCCTTTTTGCAACTCCGCCCGGATGAGCAGGAGCGCATGACCGAAGCGTTCCGGCGACATCCGGGACCAGCGCGCAAACTCGCGGTGTCTCGTGCGCAACCGGTGCCTTTCCGCGGTGCTGAGCGCCCGCTCGCGGGCCGCGGCGGCGAGGGCCATTGTTTCGTAGAAATGATGGATGAATTTGTGCGGGGACTGGACCGCCGACTGTTCGTAAGGATCGGCCAGGCGGGCGCACCGGATCGCCTCTTCCACGTTGCCGAACAAATAATGGACCTGTGTTTTGTAGGTGTAGATTTGGTAAAACGTGACGCCTCCGCTTTCATGCCGGCGGATGTCGTCCAGCGACCGCTCCTCGTCGCCGTGTCCCCCCTCCAGGACGAAAGCGCGGCAGCCCGGCGTCTGCAGCTGCCTGCACAACTGCATATAGATCGCGATGTTCGTGTAGACGAGCTCTTCGTTCGTCAGCTCGCTGATTTGCAGGCTTTGCCGCAGCACGCGGTCGAATTCGTGCACCGGAACGGTGCCGTACGAAAAATTGATCAGTCCGCCGATCGCGTAGCTGCCGAACACGTAATCGCCGGACTCCACGCAGATTTTGGACGCCTCCCAAAGCTGCCTTGCCGCCTGCTCCTCTTTTGTCATCCATTGGGAAACGACCGTGTGAAACATCACGCAGGTTTTCGAAAGGAGCACGGCGTCGCCCGACCGTTCGGCAAGCTCGACGGCCAGCTGGCCGATGCGGTACCCGTCGGCGAATTCGCCGATTTTCGTCGTCAGCACCATGCCGAAAGCGGCGTACACCGCCGGCGCTCCCGCCGGCGCCCCGTGCCGGAAGAAATAGCGGATCAGCTGCGATGACAGGACGGCCAGCACGCCGCGGTTCGAAAAAAACGTCGGACCGACCAGGGAAGCAAACAGTTCAACCAGCCTGGCCGCATGCGGACCCGGCGACGGAGAAATTTCGCGGAATCTGGCCGCGTGCCGCAGGAACAGCCGTTTCGCGCGCATCACTTCCCACCGGATCGTCCAGGGGGAAGGCGCGGAGGAGACGCGAATGCCCGCCTCGCGGATCGTGGCCAGACCCCATTCGATCGCTTTCGCGTATTGCCCCGTATTGCTGTACTGGTCGATTTTCACCTTGACGACCCGGGCGCGCTGGTCCCAGTCGACCGCGCGGGCGAGCGCGTCGTCGAGCATCGTCTCCGCCCGCTCGTAATTGGCGCACAGGTACTCGCATTCGCAGCAGGCGAGCAGCGTGGCGAACGCGAACGCCTGCCGCTCTTTCCAGTACCGGGCGGGCATGCGGTCCAGGGCATGGTGAAAATGCCGCAGGGCCGTGGCGTAATCGGACGATTTCATGGCCAGCCGGCCGGCTTCCTCGTTGAGGCGGAAGCCGATTTCCGTCAGGTTTTCATCCGCCAGATCCCCGGCCGCGTTCAGGTGGTTGGCGATCGCAAACGGATCGTCCTCCAGCGCGCCCGATTCCCGTTCCCGAAGCAGGTATGTACCGGCCGCCAGATGAATGCGCTTTCGTTCTTCTTCGTCCAGCAGCGAATAGGCGGCCTGCAGGATCCGGTCATGGGTGAACGCATACCGCGCGGGTCCCTGGTGCCCCTCGCCCGCGTCGCGGACGGCAAGCAGCCCCGCGCGTACGGCGTGCCCGAAATGCTTCGCGACTTCCCGCTCGTCCATGCGGGCGATCACGCTGACCAGCCGCGCGGAAAATACGCCCCCCAGCGTGGACGCGTACGCCAGCAGCGTGCTGGCCGCGCCGGGCAGCTTGTTGATGCGGCCGATGAGGTATTCGATCTGTCCTTCAATGCCCGGGAGCCCGTCCAGCTGCGCCTCGTCCCACCGCCAGCGGTTCGCTGCCTCGTCCCGGTACACGATGCCTTCATCCAGGGCCGACTGCAGCAAATGTTTGAGATAAAGCGGATTGCCGACGGATTTGACGTACAGGGCGTGGGCCAGCGGGAAACAGGCGGCGAAGGGCATGCGCAACGCGTCGGCGACCATCCGCTGGGCGTCCTCCAGGCCCAGGTGATCAAGCTCGATGCTGCGCACCGAATACCCGGCCGCTTCCCCGGACAGCCATTGTTCCCGGATGTCCGCGTTGTCCGTCCACTCGGCGTCCCGGTACGCGCCGATGATGCAAATGTGCTGGTTTTCCGGGTCTTCGATCAGGGAATGGAGCAATTGCAGGGAAGCCCGGTCCGCCCATTGGAGGTCATCCAGAAACAGCACCAGCGGCCGCCTCGAACTGGCGAAGGTCTGCACGAACCGGCGGCACACCCATTCGAAGCGGTTTTGGTTTTCCTTCGGGGGAAGGGGCGGCGCCGGCTGCAGGTCGCCGAACAGCAGCCGCAGTTCCGGAATCTCGTCGGCGATGACGGGGATGTTGGCCCCGGCTGCTTCCGCAAACCGGGCTTTCCAGCGGTTCAGCGCCTCTTCCGGCTCGGTGAGCAGCCTCCGGATGAGAAACCGGAAGCACTGAATCCAGATGCCGTAAGGCTTGCTCCGGCTGTAGGGGTCAAACTTGCCCCAGGCGAAGTAGCTTTTGTCCCATATCGCCGGCCGAAACGCCTCGAGCACCAGGGCGGATTTCCCGATGCCCGCCGACCCCGACAGGAGCACCAGCTCCGTGGAACCCAGGCCCGCCCAGCGGAAGGCTTCCCTCAGCTCGGCCAGCGGCTTCGCACGCCCGTAGATGGCGCCCGGGACGGCAAAGGGCTCGGAAACGGAGGTGTTGTTTTCGGAAATGGGAATCAACTCCCGGGCTGACTGGCATTGGTTTTGTTGTGACTATTTTAACTGATGGGCGAAAGATTTGTCGAAAAAAATCGGATGCGGGCGCCGCCGCGTGAAACCTCCTGGCACCGCTGCAGGCGATGCAATATATACGAAAAATCGCACATATGGGCCGCCGCGGTGAGGATTTTTCAGGAATATGTGCGAAAAATCGTACATATGGCAGGGACCCCTGCGGCCCGGTCAGGTTTTTTGTACGAAAAATCGCATAAAACGGCAAACGAACCCGGTCCGAAGCTTTCATATGTATGAAAAATCATACAAAATGGTCAGTGCAACACGAAAACGAATCGTCTTTGCTCCCGGAAGGATATCGGCAAACCGGGTATAATCGATATGACGTTGAAGCGAAAAACATCTTCCGGATCGGTTTGAGGTGAGACGTTTGGCGGAAACGTGGGACGTCATCGTGGTCGGCGGCGGGCCGGCGGGCCTCATGGCGGCGATCGCGGCCAGGGAAGGCGGCGCGCGCACGCTGCTCGTGGACAAGGGAGACCGGCTGGGCCGCAAGCTGGGCATCTCCGGCGGCGGACGCTGCAACGTGACCAACAACAAGGACACGGCGGAACTCATCCGGTATTTCCCCGGCAACGGCCGTTTCCTGCACAGCGCACTGGCGCGCTTCGGCAGCCGGGAAATCATCGCGTTCTTTGAATCCCTCGGGATCAGGCTCAAGGAAGAGGACGAAGGCCGCATGTTTCCCGCCACGGACAAGGCAAAGACGGTGGTGGCCGCGCTGGTGAACCGGGTGCGGGAATTGGGCGTCCGGGTGAGGGTGAACGAACCGGTGGAACGCGTGCTTTTCGCGGACGGCCGGGTTGCGGGCGTGCGGCTGCGCAGCGGGGAAGAGATCGCGGCGCGCTGTGTCATCATCGCCACCGGCGGCAAATCCGTCCCCCACACCGGCTCCACCGGCGACGGCTACGCATGGGCCCGGGAAGCCGGCCATACCATCACCCCGCTGTACCCGACGGAAGTGCCGATCACCTCGGACGAGCCGTGGATTGCCAGCCGCGAAGTCCAGGGGCTGTCCCTGCGCGGCGTGCGCCTGACGGTGGAAGACGGAAAAGGCAAGAAACTTGTGGAACACGAAGGGGACACGATCTTCACCCACTTCGGCCTGTCCGGACCGGCCGCGCTGCGCTGCAGCCAGTTCGTCGTCCGCGCCCTGCGAGACGGCCGCGGGCCGGTGACGGTGCGCATCGACCTCATGCCGAGGCGAAGCGCCGACGAACTGGCCGGCGAGTGGCTGGCGGAAGCCCGCGCCAAACCGCGCAAGGCGGTGAAGACACTGCTTCGCCGTCACCTGCCGGACCGCCTCGTGCCGATCCTGCTGGACCGCGCCGGTCTGGTCGGCGAGGCGCAGGCGGGCCATGTGCCCCGCACCGGCTGGCTCGCCCTGGCCGAGCGCAGCAAGCGCCTCAATGTCTCTGCCACCGGCACGCTGTCCCTCGAGGAAGCCTTCATTACCGGCGGCGGGGTGAGCATCAAAGAAGTGGACCCCCGCACCATGGAATCGAAGCTGATGCGCGGGCTCTATTTTTGCGGCGAAATCCTGGACGTGCACGGCTACACCGGAGGCTACAATATCACCGCCGCCTTCTCCACCGGCCGCGCGGCCGGCGATGCGGCTTCGCGAGCGGCGCTTGAAGAACCTTCTTGACATTTCATTTCACCACATCTATACTTTTAACCAACCCATATAGTCAACGTTGATTATACAATATTGGTGGTGTAAACGGAATGGCACGCCTCATGGTGCTCGGGCTTTTGACGCACAAACCGATGTCCGGGTACGAGATCCAGCAGGTTTTGCAGATGACCCAGTCCGACAAGTGGGCCGGGATTCTCCCGGGCTCGATTTACCACGCGCTGAAGAAGATGGAAGGGGAGGGGCTTGTTCGGCTGGAATCCGTGGAGCATACGGGAAACCGCGCGAAGGCGATCTACCGGATCACGGACCGGGGCCGGGAGGAATTTCGGAAACTTCTGGAGGAAGCGCTGAAGCAATCCTCCGTGACGTTTCCGACCGCCCTGTACACGGCGGTGTCCTTCCTGGAGGCGTTGCCGGCGGAGGTCGCCATCGCCGCGCTGGAAGAGCAGAAACGGCAAATCGAGGCGGATTATGAGGCCATGAAAGCAGGCGCGCGGGAAAAGGAGAAGTACGGCCCCGTCCCTCCCCACGTGCGGCTCGTTTTTCAGAACATGTTTGAACAGTTCGAGTTGCAGCTGAAGCTGCTGAACGAATTGCAGGCCGTCCTTGCCGAAATTCCGCCAAATCCGCAGAATTGGAGGTTTGAACCATGAATCGGGTGCTGCTTCGGGCGACCGGGTTGGTCAAAAGGTACGGATCCAAACCCGTGGTGAACGGCATCGACCTGGAAGTCCGGGAGAAGGAAGTGGTGGCCGTCATCGGGCCGAACGGAGCGGGGAAATCGACCACGCTCGACCTGGTCCTGGGCCTGAAACGGCAGGATGCGGGAAGCGTCACCTATTGGCGTGCCGATTACAAGGCAAACGTAGGGGTGCAGCTCCAGTCGACGCCCTTTTTCCCGGGACTCAGCGCATTGGACAATTTGAAGCTTTTCGCCGCTTTCCACAAGCGGAGGTTGTCCGTGGAGGAAGGGTTGCGGGTCCTGGAGCTTTGCGGTCTGCGGGACGCCGCCCGGACGGAGGCTTCCCGGCTGTCCGGCGGCCAGCAGAAGCGGCTGGCGATCGCCGTTGCGCTGGTGCACGACCCGAAACTGGTGTTTCTGGATGAGCCGACGGCGGCCCTCGACCCGCGGGCGAGACGGGAAATTCGCGACCTGATTCGCCGTCTGGCGGAGTCCGGCACCTCCGTCGTCTTCACTTCGCATGACATGGAGGAGGTCGGCAAGCTGGCGGACCGGATCGTCATGATTCTGAACGGAAAAGTCGCGGCGTCCGGCACGCCGGAGGAGTTGCTGGCAAGACACGCAGCGGCGAATCTGGAAGAACTTTATCTGAAACTGACCGAGGAGGAGGCGTCATGATCCGGACCGTCTTCCGCATGATGCTCGTCACAAGCCTGAAAGACAAAATTACGCTGTTCTACGCCTTGCTGTTCCCGATGCTTCTCATGGCCGGCCTGGGGTATTATTTCGAATCGCCGGAGTACCGCGAACGGCTGCTGGTCGGCGTGATGGCCATCAGCACCTTGTTCTGGGCCATGCAGGGCGTTTCGTTCCAGGTTTACGGGCAGCGGAACAAGGGCGTATACAAGCTGTTGAAACTCACGCCGTTCCCGGCCGTGTCCTTCGTGCTGGCGCTGACGCTGGCCCGGACGCTGCTCGGGCTGGCCATCAATGCGGTCATTCTGCTCATCGGCGCGCCGGCGTTCGGCATCGCCATTACCCTGCCCGGCGTGATTCTGCTTCTGGCGATGCTCGTCGGCGGGATGTTCTGCTTTACGTGCCTTGGATTTTTGGTCGTCAGTTTCGCCCGCAACGAAGGGCAGATCAATATGCTGTCCAATCTGCTGCAAATTCCCATGGTGTTCGGCAGCGATGCGTTCTACAGCCTTTCGGCCGTGCCTGACTGGCTGGCGCGGGCGGGCAAATGCTTCCCGTTCGCCTATTTCGTCGACGGACTTCAGGCCGCGGCAAAAACGGACGTCCGGCCGTGGGGCGTTTCCATGTTCATCTTGCTCGGTTTTGCGCTCATCATTCTGGTTTTGGCCGCGCTCACGTTCCGATGGGATCCGGAGCATAAGAATATCGGCTTGCGGATGAGAAAAAGAACGGCCAATGGCGGGGCGAACGGATAAAACTTGCCCCAACCGCATGGACAAAATGGAACGCCGGCCCGGCAGGGGACCGCATGTGTCGCAACCCATCCTGCCGACAACCGGCGCTGATACCTACACGGTTTTTTTCGATTCCCGATAAAGCCCGTTAATCTTTCGAACCGTCCCGTCAATGGTTTCGGAACTCAGCAAAAATTCCCTGACGACTTCCCCGGCCTTTTCCTGGATGTCCAGGTATCCGGGAAAGCGGGGGCGGACATAGGACAGATCCAGCGTTTTCAGCGTGTTTCGGAAAAATCCGCGGGACAGCCGGTTGACTTGTTCATCCAGCCAGGCTTCCCGGTGGCCGGGCTGCCCGCCGCTGGCAAAATACAATCCCTTCTGGCAATCCCCCGAGGCCACGTACATGGCGTATTCCACCGCTTCGCGGACCGCCCGGCATTTGGCGGAGATGGCCAGGCCGACCCCTCCGATGACGGAACCGGAAGGTTCCCCCCGCAGGACCGGAATGTCGGTGAAGATCACGGGATGTTTCCGGAATCCCTCGAGCGAATAATTGACATATCCGTAGATGAGCGGAACATAGACGATTTCGTCCGTCTCGCCCATCCGGTCCAGCATCTGGATCGGGTCCGATCCCAGGGACATCCCGTGGACATGCGGAACCAGCTTCTTCAGGAGGTTCAGCGCCTCCTCCGCCGCTTCCCCGTTCACGCCGGCCTCATCGTCCAAAAACTTCCCGCCCGCCAGATGGGCGCCCAGCGACATGAAACTGAGAAACGCGTGGGTCGGATTGAGCGGCATGCCGATTTTCAAGCCAGTGCCGGTGCCGGATCCGGATAGCGCCGTCGCCAGCGCGAAGACGTCATCCCATGTCGCGGGCACGGCATGCCCGGTCCGTTCCAGCAAATCCGGGCGGTACGCGGCCACCTGCGCCGCCGTATCCACCGCCAGCGCCCACTGCCGGCCCTCCCAGGTGTAGCTGTCATAGCTGGGACCCACGCTGTTTCGCTTCTGGTCCGCCAGGAACTCCTTTGGCACCCAATCGTCGAGCGGCAACAGCACCTTTTTCTGTACGGCGGTGCCGATGCACGGATGATCCAGCATGATGAGGTCGTATTTTTCCGCCAGAACGTCAATCGGATAGTCTTCAAAATCCTTCAGCGACCGCTTGTCCCATTCGATATGAAACGAAGGACGGCTCTTTTGGAACTCTTGCGTTGTGGCAATCAGCGGGGCCACGCCGCGGACATGATCCCAGGTGATCCCCCTCAAGGTTGGCATGATGCGTGATTTCCTCCTGATGCATTTCTGTTCGTTACTTCGTGATATTGGGCAAGAAGGTGACGATTTCCGGGAAGAAGGTGAAGATGAGCGTCATCAGGATCATCACCCCGGCCAGCGGCCACACCTTCCAGAACGCTTGCGACATTTTCGTTTTCGCGATGCTCATGGTAATGTACAGCAGGTTCCCCACGGGGGGCGTGACGCCGCCGATGACCAGCGTCAGGATGACGATGACCGCGAAATGGACGGGATCAAAGCCGAAGCTTTTCTGGATGCCGATGAGCACCGGAATCAAAATGATGAGCGCCGCGCTGGCTTCGATGAAAAGCCCGACAAAGAGCAGAATGACAATGAGCATCAGCATGATCAGCACGGGCTGGGACGTCAGGGACGTCATCACGTCCACGACCTTTTGCGGAATCCGTTCGAACGCCAGAATCCAGCTGAAGGCCGCCGCGGCCGCCATGATCATCAGGGAGATGGTGGACAGCACCGCCGCGTTGAGAAAGATTTTGGGCAAATGTTTCACATGCAGGGTGCGATACGCAAAACCGTAAACGAAGGCATAGGCCACGGCCACGGCGGCGGCTTCGGTGGGCGTAAAGACCCCGAAACGGATGCCCACGACGATGATGACGGGCAGGATCAGGGCCCACACCGCGCCTTTGAACGCGTCCCAGACTTCCTTCCAGGAACTTCTGCGGCTGGTCGAGACGATATTGTTCTTGCGGGCGTAGAAATAACAATAAACCATCAGACCCAGACCCAGGAGGATGCCGGGAACGATGCCCGCCAGGAACAGATCCCCGATGGACACGCCCGTCATGGACCCGTAAATGATCATCATGATGCTGGGCGGAATGATGGGGCCGATGATGGACGCGGTGGCCACCAGGGATGCGGCGAACCCGGGATCGTACTTTTCTTTCTTCATTGCGGGGATGAGCAGCGAACCGGTGGCGGAAGCGTCTGCCGCCGCGGAACCGGAAACCCCGGAAAACATGACACTCGTGGCCACGGTGACCTGGGCGAAGCCGCCGCGGATATGCCCGACCAGGGTCACGGCGAACCGGATGATCCTCTCCGTCAGCCCGGTATGGGTCATCAGTTCCCCGGCCAGCATGAAGAGCGGAATCGCCACCAGGGAAAAGGAATCCAGGGTGGTAAAGAAACGCTGGGCGACCACAAGCAGCGGAATCGTATCCTGGGAAGACAGGGCGAGAAAGGTGGAAAGCCCGATGGCAAAAGCGATGGGGGTGCCGATGATCACAAACAGGGCGAAAATGCCGAACATCAATCCGATCATGCTACCCCTCCTTTTCCGGGCGCATCGTCCGCCGCCTCATGCGTGTCTCCATAGCGGATGGTCCGGTAAATGGATTCCAGCACATATATGAACATCACCAGGGCGGACAGAGGCAGAACCACATACACAACCCCCATGGGAATATGCATGGATGGGGATGGCGTCAGCCCTGCGGCTCGCAAAAGTTCGATGCTTTTGAAAAAGAAAAACACGAGAAATACCCCGATCAGAACATCGTTGAGCACATTCAGGAACACTTGCAGCTTCCGCGGCAGCTTGGCCACGAAGAGGTCGAAGCCCAGGTGGACTTTGCGCCGGATGGCGACACCCGATGCCAAGAGCACCATCCAGATGAAGGTATACCGGACAAACTCGTCCGACCAGACAAAGGAATAGTTGAACAGATAGCGGGAAGCCACCTGCAGGAGCATGACGGCGGTAAACGAACCAAAGAGCAGGACGATGGTCCATTCCAGACCTTTGTCTAACACCCTTTTCATCGGAAAAACCTCCAGGATGCCATCGGCCCCCCAAATCCGGTATTCGGCGACCGGGATTCCGGGGGGCCGATGTTCTCCGATTATTTCATGCTTTGGATCTTGTCAATGATGGCTTGGCCGTTCGTGTTTTGCGCCACCTTGTCCCACAGCGGTTTGACCGTGTTGATGAAGGCCTGCTTGTCGGAGACCTCGTGCACTTGCGCGCCGGCGTCCGTCATCGCCTTCACCGCGTCTTCGTTGGCCTGGGCCGTTTCCTGGCGTTCGATCTCGATGGCTTCTCTCATGGCCTCCAGGATGAGCTGCTGGTCTTCGGCCGAGAGCGAATCCCATTTTTTCTTGCTGATGACCGTGGTGGCCGAAGCCTGGATGTGGTTGGTGGCCAGCAGATGCCCCGTCACTTCAAAGAACTTTTGCAGGTAGATGTCCGAAGGCGCCGATTCCATGCCTTCCACAACGCCCGTTTCCAGACCGGTGTACACTTCGCCCCACGGCATCGGAACCGGATTGCCGTTCAGCAGCTTGATCGTCTCGATGTAGACTTCCGATTCCGGCACGCGGATTTTCATGCCTTGCAGATTGGGTTCGGTAATCGCCTTTTTCAGGGTGAAGTAGCGGAAACCGCCGAAGCTCCATCCCAGCGAGACGAGGCCCGTCTTTTCTTCCAGCTGCTTGTCCAGCTCCTGGGCGATTTCGCTGTCCAGGACCTTGCCCAGATGGTCATAGCCGTCAAACATGAACGGCAGCGAAAAGATGCCGTATGCGGGGATATAGGTCGTCAAATAGGCGTCGTCGGCTTTGGTCATGTCCACGGTGCCGGCGATGACGCCTTCGATGAGGTCCCGCTGGTTGCCCAGCTGGCCGTTGGGGAACACCTGGACTTCAATGCGCCCGTTGGATTTTTCGTTCACGATTCGGGCAAAGTCGTTGTACTGCTTGCCCTGCGGGGCTTCTTCCGTCAGCCAGTGGCCAAGCCGCAGGACGATTTTTTCACCGCCGCTGCTGCCGCCGCCTTGACCGCCTTGGCTGGCGCTCGGGGAGCTGCCGCCTCCGTTGCCGGAGCTGCCGCCGGAGCCGGAGGATCCGCCGCAGGCGGCCAGCACAAAGACCAGCGCCGCTGCCGTCAGAATGGCAATCGCTTTTTTCAGGGACTGTTGCATTCGTGTTCACTCCTTGCTGATTTTGGCAAAATGTCTCTCTGGTTGGTCGGAATCGAAAATCATCATGCCTTGATGAAGACGATGATTTTCCCCTCTCCCCCGGATCGGCCCGAAGCCGCCTGGAACGCCTCGTCGATGCGTTCCAGCGGGAAGCTGCGGGTGACCAGATCAAGCACCCGGACTTTTTTCGCTTCCATCAGTTGCACGGCGACGTCAAAATCGCTTTTCACATACATCTGCACTCCGATGAGTTCGCGTTCCCCCCTTTGCAAAAGCCTCATGGGTATGGTGGGATTTATTCCGAAAATGGCGGTGAGAACAATCCTGGCTCCGTTTTTCGTGACCGCAAGGGCCTGGGTCAGCGTCTGCTCCAGACCCGCGCAGTCAAAGGCGCCGTCCAGGCCGTCTTCGTCCGGCAGCATCTGCCGGACGCGCGCTTCCAGATCCTCCCGGATCGGATCGACCACTTCGTCGGCTCCCATCCGCCTGGCCAGGAAACGCCTGTACTCCAGAGGATCGGAGGCGATGACGGTACGGGCGCCGAAGGCTTTCAGCACTTGCACCGTCAGATTGCCGATGGGCCCGGCCCCCAGCACCAGGAAGGTCTTACCCGCCACTTCGCCCATCCGGTGGACGGAATGGACGGCCACGGCAACGCTTTCAATCATCGCTCCCTCAATCGGGGTGAAGCCCTCCGGCACCCTGACCAGGTTGTCTTCCGGCACCAGGACGTACTGGGCGAAGGCGCCGGGGAAATGGCCGCCGATCACCTTCAGATTCCGGCACCGGTTGAAGCGGCCTTCCCGGCAGTAGGCGCAATTTCCGCAGCCTACGCCGGGTATGCCCGCCACGGTGTCGCCGACGGCGAAGGCGCGGACCCGATCCCCGACCGCCGCCACCCGTCCGGAAAACTCGTGCCCCATGACGGCCGGCGGACGGATGGCCGGATGATCGCCATGATAGATGTGGAGATCGGATCCGCAAATCCCGCACGCCCAGACTTCCACCAGCACCTGATGCTCCCCGGGAACCGGCGGTTCCGTTTCTTCGATGCGAAACTTCCCGATGTCGTACAACAGCGCCTGTTTCATCCGGCAGGCCCTCCGTTTGGGAAAAAGGATGTCCCGGAGATCAATCCTGGGCATCGGTTTCGTTGTAGACGATGCCTTCCGCTTTCAGCTGCCGGATTTCTTCCTCCGTGTAGCCGGCTTCTTTCAGGATCGCGTCCGTATGCTCGCCGACGAGCGGCGGATAATAACGGATGGTGCCCGGGCTTTCGGAGAACCGGATCGGGATCCCCAGCACCTTCAGTTTTCCTTCCGTCGGGTGGTCGATTTCGACGATCATCCGGTTGTGATGGACCTGGGGATCGTTGACCAGATCGTCGTAGGTGTACACCGGGCCCGCCCAGAGGTTGTACCGGTCGAGGATTTCGATCCACTCCTGCGTCGTCTTCTGCGGCAGGATTTCCGCCACGATGCGGTAGATTTCATCCCGGTGTTCCATGCCGTCTTTCCATTCGGTGAAGGAGCGCAGCCGGTCGTTGTCCAGCGCTTCGCCCAGCAGATGGATGGGACCGAAGGCGAGCGTCATGTACCCGTCTTTGGTTTTGTAGACGCCATAGGGAGAGTTCAGCAGCGTGTGGGCGAGCGGCTCCTTGGTACGCTTCGGCTTCACCCCGCCCGTCAGGTAGACGGACAGTTCCTGCACCTGCAGGTCCATGACACAATTCAGCATGCTGATTTCCACTTTCTGGCCCTTGCCCGACCGTTCCCGGTAGAACAGGGCGGCCAGGATGCCTTCCACCGCCTGGTGGGCGGCCGTCGCGTCGGCGACGAACATGCCGAGCGGCAGCGGCGGATCGCCCTCCTTGCCGGTGTTCCACATGGCGCCGCTGTAGCCTTGCAGGATCAGATCCTGTCCGGGCCGTTTGGCGTAGGGGCCGGTTTCCCCGTATCCGGAGATGCTGCAGTACACGATTTTGTCATTGACGCTGCGGATGGTTTCATAATCCAGCCCCAGCCGTTCCGCCACGCCGGGACGGAAGTTCTGCAACAGGACGTCGGCTTTTTCGACCAGCCGGTAGACCGCTTCCCGTCCCTTCTCCGTCTTGAGGTTGACGGACAGGCTTTTCTTGTTGCGGTTGAAGGCGATGAAGGACGAGTTCAGCTTGTTCACCCAGGCGTTGCCGGCCGCCCTCGTCCGGTGCCATTCCCCGTCCCCGGTGGGCTCGACCTTGATCACTTCCGCGCCCATGTCGCCCAGTTTCTGGGCGGCAAACGGGCCGGCCATCGCCAGGGAAAAGTCGAGTACCGTAATGCCGTGCAAAGGACCGTTGACCATCAAGCCATACCCCCAAGCTGTTGTTCGTTATTCCTGCAACGGGTCCATCGAGGGATCTCCTCCGAGAATGCCCCCGTCCACCCCGAAAATTTGGCCGGTAATGAATTCGCTCTCGTCCGACAGCAGAAACGCCACCGCGTTTACCACGTCCCGCGGGGTTCCCCATCGTCCGAGGGGCGTCCGTTCGATGATGCGTTCGCGGTATTTTTTCCTGGCCACGACCTCCGAGGCCAAAGGCGTTTCAATGTAGCCGGGACTCACCTGGTTCACGCGGATGCCGTACGGGGCCCATTCCACCGCCAGCGCCTTGGTCAGCTGCATGACCCCGCCCTTGGATGCGGCGTAGGGAGCCACGTGCGGCACGCCGAAATGGGAGGTCATGGAGCCGATATTGACAATGCTTCCCCCGCCGGTTTCCTTCATGATTTTGCCCACGCACTGGCAGACGCAGAAGGTTCCCGTCAGGTTGATGTCCAGGATCCGCTTCCACTCCTGCGGCGCGTATTCCAGCGCGGGCTTGCGGATGTTGATGCCGGCGGCGTTCACCAACAGATCGATTTTCCCGAAGCGCGCCGCCGCCTGTTCCACCGTCCGTCGGACCTGCTCCCAGTCGGACACGTCGGCGGACCACCAGGCCACCTTTTCCCTGTCGGGGAACCGGGCCATGAACGCTTCGGCTTTCCCCGCATCCCGGCTTATGATGGCGCAAAGCGCCCCCTCGGATACGAGTTTTTCCGCCACGGCCCCGCCGATGCCGGATGAGCCTCCGGTCACGAGCGCCACTTTTCCTTCAAATCTCACCGTTTCCCCGCCTTCTTTCACCGTCCCTTGAAGTTGGGAGGCCTCTTTTCCTTGAAGGCGCGGATGCCTTCTTCCTTGTCCTCCGTGTAGAAGCAGATCGTCTGCATGTCCCTTTCGTACATGATGCCCGCGTCCAGCGGGAGGCTGAGCGCCATCCGGCAGCCGTGTTTGGCCGTCTGCAGGGCGATGGGGGAATAGGAGGCGATCTTGTGGGCGTATTCGTAGGTGGTTTTCTCCAGCTCGTCATCGGGAACGAGCACTTCCACCAGTCCGATCTCCCTGGCCTCCCGCGCGGAAATGATATCCCCGGACAGGATGAGCCGCATCGCCTGGCCGTAGCCGACGAGGTGCGTCAGCAGCTGGGTCACCCCGCCGCCGCCGATCCAACCCAGCTTGATTTCCGTCGCGCCGAACTTCGCCGATTCGCCGGCGAACCGCAGGTCGGCGCACAGGGCCAGCTCCAGACCGCCGCCCACGGCGTACCCGTTCACCATGGCGATCACCGGTTTCCGCAGGCTTCGGAGCACGTCGTTGTACTCGATGCGGTTGCGGAAATGCCAGTTCGTCCCGTATTCGTCCAGCAGCGTGACGTCGCTGCCCACCGAAAACGCTTTCTGTCCGGCGCCGGTAAGCACCACGACCCGCACTTCGTCGTCGTCGTTGGCTTCCCGGATGGCTTCCAGCAGCTGCCGGGTCATGTCCTTCGTCAGCGCGTTCAGCTTTTCCGGGCGGTTGAACCGGATCGTCGCCACATGCCTGTCCTTGACGAAATCCACGCTTGCCATGTCAGGCCTCCTTCGGTTTCCGCTCGATCATCTGCAAATCCTGGACCACGACGACGGTTTCTCCCCTCTGGTTTTTCACCTGGTACTCGAAAGCGACAATGCCGAATTCGTCGTTCTTGATCCGCTTGTTTTTCACCTCTGCCGTCATGGAAATGGTATCGCCGGGAAACACCGGGGCCAGGAAGCGGATTTTGTCGTATCCGTAATGGGCGACCTTGTACCTTTGCGAAATGACGTCCTTGACGACGAGGCCGTCGATGACGCCCAGCGTCAATGCCCCGGGGACGACGATTCGCTGGAAGGGATGTTTTTTGCAATACTCGGCATCCACATGGGCCGGATGGGTGGCGTCGGTGGCGCCGATGAACATCCGGATGTCGGCGTCCGTGAGCGTCCGCCCCGTGGTTTGGATGACTTCTCCGACTTCGTATTCTTCCCAATACTTGTCCAGACCCATCTCCATGCCTCCTGTTCGGATAAGTGTAAAACGTTTTATATAAAACGTTTTATATTTTCCGGATAAAAAAGCTCCGGGATCAGCTTTCAGACTCATTCAATCGCCGGACGGAACCGCGCACGCGGATTTCCGATTCGAGGATGATCCGGTTCGGCAGCTTGTCGCTCCCTTCCAGAATGCCGACGGCCTTCTCGACGGACAGCCTGCCCAGCTCGGAAATGGGATGGGCCACGGTGGTCAGCGGCACCTTCATCAGATGGAGGTTGGGAATGTTGTCGCAGCCGATGAGGGAAATGCTGTCCGGCACCGGCAGCCCTTCCTGCTCCAGCCCCTCGATCGCCCCCAGGGCCATCATGTCGTTGGCGCAGAAGATGGCGGTGGGACGCTGGGAAGCCTGCCGCAGCAGCCGGCGGACGCCCATGGCGCCCGATTCCTGATAGAAATTCCCTTCGACGACCAGGGAAGGATCGAACGGGATGCCGGCCTCCTCCAAAGCCTGCCGGTATCCCTTGAACCGTTCCTCCGCCAGCTTGACGCCCGGCAGCACGCCGATGAACCCGATCCGGCGATGCCCCATTTCAATGAGGTACCGGGTGGCGTCGTATCCGCATTTGCGGTTGTTCACCGACACGGCCATGGTGTGTTCGTCGGGGGCGTCCCGCAAGACCACGATGAAGGGCAGTTCGATCCTGCGGATCAGCTGGACCAGTTCCTTGTCCGGCTTCCGGGTCCCCAGATAGATGAGCACGTCCACCGTGCGGCTTTGCGCAATGCGGGGAAGATATTCTTCCTCTTCCTCCAGGTCGATGACGTTGAGCATGGCGTGGTAGCCCTTGCGGCTGAGGGATACGGTGATTTCCCGGATGATCTCGATAAAGATCGGGTTGGTGAACACGTTGAACGAAGAAGGACCGGTGATGATGATGCCGACGTTTCTGGTGCTGTTGGTCACCAGGCCTTTCGCCATCGGATTCGGCTTGTAATTGAGCTCCCGGGCCGCTTTCAGGACCCGCTGCCTCGTCTTCTCGTTTACGCCGTATTTTCCGTTCAGCGCGTTGGAAGCGGTGGAAACGGAGACGCCTGCGAGCTTTGCCACATCTTTGATCGTCACCAACGAGCATCATTCCCGAAAGGTCGTTGAAGCCATGCTTCCTTGTTTTGTGACCTTGGTCATATAAAACGTTTTACATTTTCATCATATTTGGAACCGTTTTATCCGTCAAGTATAAAAATTTTAGATGCCGCTCAAGCGCCCGCCGCGATTGCAAAATTTATTTCCGGACGGCTTCCGCCGCTTCCCTGAAAATCTCGTACGACCGGATTTGCTTCGCCGGATCGAAAATGTAGGTCACCGCCATGATTTCATCGGCTTCATGCCGCTCGAGAAATTCGGCCAACTGCTTTTTCACCGCGTCCCGGCCGCCGATGATCATCATGCTCATGCGCGCATCCAGGGCGGCCCGCTCCTGCAGGGTCAGGACGAGGTCCTTCTCCGCCTTCTCCGGCGGAAGAAGCGGCTGGCGCTGCCCCCGCACGATGTTCAGGAAAAACCGGATCGAAGTGGAAAGCTCATGCCGCGCCTCCTCGTCCGTCTCCGCGGCCACCACGTTGAGGCAGACGATCATGTAAGGTTTCTCCAGGTACGGCGAAGGACGGAAGCGGCTGCGGTACAGCCGGATGGCCGCCTCCGTCTGCTCCGGCGCGAAGTGCGACGCGAAGGCGTAAGGCAGCCCGAAATAGGCGGCCAGTTCCGCCGAGTCCGTGGTGGAGCCGAGAATGTACAGCGGCACTCCCGTGCCGACGGCCGGATACGCCCGGACGTCCGACTGAACCTCGGGCGGGCCGAAATAGCGCAGCAAATCCCGCACTTCATCCGGGAACATGTACACCGCCTCGTGGCGGTTGCGGCGGATCGCGTCGGCGGTCTTCATGTCCGTGCCGGGCGCCCGGCCGAGCCCGAGGTCCACGCGGCCGGGATACAGCACCGCGAGCGTGCCGAACTGCTCCGCGACGATGAGCGGCGAGTGGTTCGGCAGCATGACGCCGCCGGAACCGACGCGAATCGCGGAGGTCCGCTCCAGCACATGCTGGATGAGCACCACCGTGGCCGTGCTCACCAGCGTCGGGGTGTTGTGGTGTTCGGCGATCCAGTAACGCACGTAGCCCAGCTTTTCCACGGCCTGCGCCAGCTCGACGGCGGATTGGATCGCTTCCCGGGGCCCCTGCCCCTCACGGAGGGGGACCAGATTCAGGACGGATACCGGAAGGGAGGCCATGCTGCATACCCCTTTGCGAGATACGGTTACCTCCATTCTAGCGAACCGCCGCAACGAAAAAAACCCGCGGCCGGCGGCTCGGCCATGTCCTTCCGCCGGCGGAACGGGCGGCAATACGGCAAAGACGAAAAAAGCCGGTCGAAAACAGTCGTTTGTTTCGACCGGCCGTCAACGTTTTGGATTATTCCGCCAGGCTGAGACCGTAACGGTAAAACCCCAGGGCATTCCCCTGCTGGCTGTCCTCGAGAATCTGGATGTCCTTCTCCCATTCCATGAAGTACTTGGCCAGCGGCTTCGCCCCGCCGCCCGTCAGATAGATCGCGTCAAATTTCGATCGGCTGGGCCACATCTGCTGGATCTGGTTCAGGATGTCCTCGGCCAGCGTGCGGAACACTTCCGTCCGGCAGTTGGTGATGTCCACCGGCTTGGAGCGGTTGTTGACCCGGAAGGTGTTGACGTCGATTTCCGGGTTCAAAAGGTGCTGTTCCACCATCTGCGGCGTGACGTTCGCGTTCGGATGCTGCCGGTTGATGTAGGCCGCGATTTTTTTGTAGGCGTCGAACATCCCCAGCGAAATGGTGGCCGTATCGTCCCGCTGCCGTTTGAGCTCCCTGACCCCGTCGAGGTCCGTGGTGCCGCTGCCGATGTCGATGATGCCGATGCAGCTGTCCTCCAGCTGCCGGTTGACCACCTGGCCTTCGTCGTTGTAATACAAATAAAACACCGTACCGAGCGGCTGGGGCAGCACCGTCACCTGACTGACATTGATCACCTTGGTCTGGCCGTTCACCGTCACCACATGCCGGCCGCGGAACACCCGCTGGATCTCCGCCTCCAGCTCCGTCCCCTTGCTGATGCTCGGACAACCCGTCACGACATGCACGTCCTCGTGGGTGAGTTCTCCGTCCGGCAAAAGCAGCGCCATGGTGAACTGGGACAACAGCTGATACGGCTTGGAGATGTACCGCCCTTCCCCGCCGTAACTGGCGATGAGTCTTCCCGCCTTGCCCACGTCCCTGCCCCAGTGGTACGTCTCACCCGGATACAGATGGGACTTGAACTCGAAGACCTGCAGTTCCTTTTTCGGCTGGATCATGTCCTCGCCGAATTCTTCCGGCCTGGCGTAGCAGGAAGGAAGCAAAACGAATCTGTCGCTCGAACACGCCTTGACGTGCCCGTTCCCGTGATCGATGGCCAATACCGTGGTCATGCGCATGCGCCTCCCGTCGGATGGTTGCGTTCCCGTGGAATCAAGAGATCACGACCCGTTTGTTGCGAATCGGATACGCGGGTTCGGCTGCGGCTGCAGGAGGCGCAATCGTGTATTGGCTATGGGCAGGCGCTGCGTCCGGCGCCCTTTTCACAGGGATTTGGCTTCCGGGCGTTTTCTCCGCCGCCGCGTGTTCATCCGCAAGCTCCATTTTTCCGGTAAAAAAGGCCCCCTCCTCAATCCGCAGGGTTTGGTACGACGTGTCGCCGGTGATGTACGAAGAGGAAGCGAGATGCAGGTGCTTTCGGGCTTCGATGTTGCCGATCACCCTGCCGGCGACCCAGACATTCTCGCCCGATACGTTCCCCTGGACTTCCGCCCCTTTTTCCACCGCCACGTCGCCCAGGGCGACCAGATTGCCGACGAGGGTGCCCGACAGCGTCCAGTTGTTCTCGGAATGGATATCGCCGGTGATGACGGTGCCGGAATCGATGGTGTTCGGAGATTTTTTCCTCCGGCGAAAGAAGGACATGATGCATCAAACCCTTCATTTTTCTAGTTCAAAAGTTCTATGTCACCTCCTCATCCTACAAAATTCGACATTAAAAAAACCTTAAATCCATGTTCCCGAAACATTCGCGCCGTTCCGCCGCTGCGCGGTTTCGGGTTCGGGACTGCATTCGGCGCGATATCGTCGTCTGGACTGGGATATAATGAGGAAAAAGACGGAGGAGGCGGGTCCATGCAAGAATCCGTAAAGCGGCATTTCGACGCGGTGGCGAACGACTACGACCGGCAGAGGCGGAAGCTCATTCCCTGTTTCGATGATTTCTACGGAGTGGCCCTGTCGCTGGTGGAAACGGACAACCCGTCTCCGCACATCCTCGATCTCGGCGCGGGCACCGGTCTTTTTTCCGGCATGGTCCTGCAGAAGTACCCGAACGCACGGCTTACCCTGGTGGATTTCAGCGAAAAAATGCTGGAAAAAGCCCGCGAGCGATTCCGCGGGTCCGATCGCGTCCGCTATGTGGTGGGGGACTATACCGATCAGGAGCTTGCGCAAACCTTCGACTTTGTCGTTTCTTCCCTGTCCATCCATCATTTGACCCATGAAGGCAAAAGGCGGTTGTTTGTCCGCGTGTATCGGTGGCTGAACGACGGGGGCGTTTTTGTCAACGCCGATCTGGTGGCGGGCTCAACTCCCGGAAATCACCAATATTTCCGGCGCCGCTGGCTGGAATACATTCACGCAAGCGGCCTGGCCCGGGAGGAGGTCGAGGCGGCAATCGAGCGGCGGAACGTGGACCTCGACGCCCCGCTTACGGATCAGCTCCGGTGGATGGAGGAAGCGGGGTTCAGGGATGTGGACTGTATGTACAAATACCTGGATTTCGGCGTGTTTTTCGGCAGGAAATGAGGAGGACGGCGCAGGGCTTTGCGCGGATTGGCGCGGAGCCAGGGTGCTGCTGGACCAAAGTCCGGGCCAACCTTCGGTCCCGGGCTCGTTACTTTTGGGGACCCATCGCGATAGTCTGGGGAGGGAGGATGATTTCGGAATAGATGGTGATGAGGCATGACGGGGGATTTGTTCGGTGAAAACGCGTTTGCCGCGGTGTTCACGTTTCTGGCCTGGTCGCTGGCGGCATTGTGGCTGGGGCGTCTGGCGGCGGCCAAACGGCGGGGCCGGCTTCGGTTTCACAGCCGGATATTGCTCGCGCTGACGGTTGCCGGCCTCCTGCTGGGGACAGCCAAAATCGTCATCGCCTGGAGCCTGTGGCCTTCCGGCTGGTGGCCGCTGCGCAACGGGCTGATCCTGCACATTCCGCTGATGGTTTTGCCGGCCGCGGCGGTTCTGGTCTTCACCCTTCCGCGTTTGTGGAACCTGGCGCGGGCAGGACAAGGGGACCCGGACGGAACCGTGGGCAAAGCGTTAAGACGCCGGGTGTCCGATCCGCGTTTCGTCGTTCCCGTGCAGGCGGCGATGTGGGGATCGGGGACGCTCGTGTATTTCATCTATTTCACGGCGGTGCCGCTGGACACCATGGATGCCCTGATTCCCGTGGCGGTGGCCGCTTGTATCGTGGCTGCCCTGGCGCTCAGGCAACGGTTCCGGTGGATCGAAGCGCGCCTTCCGGACGACCGGCAGCCCGGGCGGATCAAACGGTTCCTCCGCGCTTCTTTTACCCTGGTGCTGTTCGCCGCCGGTTGCACCACGCTCATCGTCATGGCGATGCAGGCCAGCCGGCATCCGGACCGAATGAGCATGATGACGGGGGAAATGGATTTCGGTGGAGGCGTCATTCCGGCCGGTTACGCCGACAGTCATGCCGCGCACCACGGGCACGGGCACGGACAGATCAGCGTGCTGGATCTGGCCGGTCCCCGGGACGGCGAGCCCGACCATCGCATCACCCTCGTCGCGGAGGAAAAAGAGCTGCGGCTACGCTCCGGAGCGGTCGTAAACGCATGGACGTACAACGGCCGGCTGCCCGGTCCCGAAATCCGCGTCCGCCAAGGCGATTTGCTCGAGGTGACGCTGATCAACAAGGATATCGAAGACGGGGTGACGATCCATTGGCACGGCATCCATGTGCCCAACCGCGAAGACGGCGTCGCCGGCGTCACCCAGGATGCCGTCCTGCCGGGCGAGTCGTACACCTATCGTTTTCGCATCGAACAAAAGGGCACGTACTGGTACCACACGCATCAAAAATCGTACGAGGGTGTCGGCAAGGGACTGTTCGGCGCGCTTGTCGTGGAACCGCGGGACGGGGAAATTGCCGAGACCACGGACATCACGGTGGCAGCCCACTTTTGGAAAACGGACGGCAGCCCCGTGCCGGTTCTCGCCTTCAACGATGCGGACACGCTGGATCACCGCCTGGTGCCGGCCGGCGAACGGGTGCGGCTGCGCCTCATCAACACCGACATTGACCCGATGGTGTTTCGCGTGACGGGGACGGCATTTCGGGTGGCCGCGATCGACGGCAACGACATCCACGAACCGACGGATCTGGAAAACGCGGCGCTGCGGATCGCCGCCGGCGGGTGGTACGACGTCGTCTTCACGATGCCGGAAAACCCGGTTCTCATCAGCGCGGAAGGCTTGGACGGCGATACGGCGACCATGCTGCTGAGCACCGACGGAGCCGGGTCGCCGCCCAAGGTCGTGGACGGTCCCCTGTTCGATCCCGCTTCCTATGGCAGTCCGGCTCCCGTGCCTTTCGATCTTCAGACCGCCTTCGACCGGCGTTTCGTCATGGAAATGGACAGCAAGCTGGGCTTTTACAACGGTTCGCCCAAGCTCTCCTTTACGATCAACGGCCGGCTGTTCCCGGATACGCCCATGTTCATGGTGCAGGAAGGCGATCTCGTGGAAGTCACGCTCATCAACCGCAGCGGCAGGGACCATCCGATCCACCCGCACGGACATCACATGCTGGTGCTGAGCCGCAACGGCCGTCCGGTCACGGGCAGCCCATGGTGGACCGACACGCTCAATGTCGCCCCGGGCGAGACCTACAAGGTGGCGTTTCTCGCGGACAATCCCGGCGTCTGGATGAACCATTGCCACAACCTGCAGCACGCCACCGTCGGCATGGCGATGCATCTGGCCTATTTCGGCGTGACGTCACCGTTCGAGGTCGGCCGCATGACGGTAAACCAGCCGGAATGAGAACAACTTCAGGCTGCGCGATCGCCAAAACTGTAATGGTAAAACAAACTGTCCAATTCCTGAAGGTAATACAACGAGGGTCGCTGGACCAAAGTCCGGGCCGACATTCGGCCCCGGACTTTTTATGGGCGGGGCCGGGAGCGTCAGTCCGGGGCGCCACGCGACTTGATCAGCCGGATCAACGTCACGTTGCCCTGTTTCCGGGTTTCGCCGGTCGTTTCGTAACCCAGCTTCGTGTACAGACCGATGTTCCTTTCGCTTCGAGATCCCGTCCACAAGACAAAGGTTTTGTCCCCGAATTCGGATTCGACAGCCCTCATGAGGAGCGTCCCGATGCCCCTGCCCTGAAATCCCGGCGCTACGACAAGCTTTTCGACACCGACGTCCCCCTCGCAGCGGGCCCGGACCGAGCCGACGATGCGGTTTCCGTGAACGGCTTTCCAAATCACATGGGTGGAGAATTGTTGCACAAGGCTTTCCTGGGTCTGCACAAGCGGTTCAATCGAAAAATCCCCGTATATTTCCGCCTCGCTGCGAAAGGCCGCCTTCTGCAGCGCCAGAATCTCCGGGGCGTCTTCGACGGCCGCCCTTTCAATGAAAATATCCACGACGAATTCCTTCCTTTCAGGCTCCATTCTAGCACAAGATGCCGGATGTTTCGCGTGGTCCGATACCCTGAAAGAACGGGCGGCGCCGGCCGCACCGGACCGACCGCGCTGATGTGCGATTGCGGGCCGATCCGCCGAATGCCCTCACCGCGGGATGCCCGTTTCGACGTCCATCGTTAAATTTCCCGGGCAATTGTGTCATCGTGACAAAAAAGCCCGCGCCGTCCTCCGCCGGGAAGCCGGCCCGGGCCATAAATAGATTTGGTACGGATTGCCTGGATGAGGCCATCGTCGGTCTTGACCAAAAGCTTCGGGCAACGCGATCGCCACAATCGTAATTGTAAAATTAATTTTATAAAAATTTGACACTTAGTTTATCTCCATGCTCTATGATCAAACCATGATACGACGGAAACCACATGACCTGACCGAGTTGAAAGGAGTGACATTTTATGGAGAATGCCAAAGCCTTTCTCAAAGCCGTTGCCGCCGATGAAAACCTGGCCAAAGCGTTGTCCGAGGTCAAAAGCAGGGAAGAATTCATGGAATTCGCGGCAAATCACGGACATGACCTAACCGAACAGGATCTGAACGATCTCGCCAAGATCGGCAACGCTTACCTCAAGCAGCAAACGGGTGAACCCCTCTCCGACGAAGAACTGGAACTGGTGTCGGGCGGACTTTTTCTTGAACTTGCCATCGCATTAACCGGTTTAGCCATGGGCGTAATAGGTGTAACGGCCGGTACGATGATCATTACAGGTGAAGTTGTACAAAAGAGCAAATCCTGAAGGCGTGTCCTGGAACGGATGCCGCCCGTCCCGCGTCCGCGGTTCGATCCGGCTGTACCGTGCATCCGGATACCGGGCCGCCCCGGCGATCGGGATTGATTTTAACGTAATTTTAAGAAAATTTGATTTGGATTTAATCGCAACGCTTTACAATCAAATCAAACCTAAAAACCTTGAAACCCCCGGCAGGATGGAAAGGAGATGATTCTTTGTGGAGAAGGCCAAAGCCTTTCTCAAAGCCGTGGCAGCCGATGAAAGCCTGACCCAGGCGTTGTCCGCAATCAAAAGCAGGGAAGAACTCCTTGCATTCGCGGCCAGTCACGGGCACAACCTGACCGAGCAGGACTTAAATGATATCACAAAAATTGGCTCCGTTTTTCTCAAGCAAAAATCGGGCGAACCTCTCTCCGACGAAGAACTCGAACTGGTCTCGGGCGGTTTTGTGGAATGGATTGTAATAGCTATAGTAGCCGTAACCTATGTTGCAGCAGGAGGTGTCGTTGCTGGTGTGTATATAAGCAAAAACAGCTCATAAGTTGGATTGCTTTCGTGCTTTTACTTCGAGTGTAATGGTGAATGTAACTTTAACAAAACAATGAACCCTCAAACGGCCTTCAGAGAACGGGTGACCAGCCTGCGGTAATACGGGTGGCTGTCCATCAGCTCCCGGTGCGTGCCGATGCCGGTCACCCGGCCGTTTTCGAGGACGACCAGGCGATCGGCGTGCATCACCGTGGACAGCCGATGGGCGATGATGATCGTCGTGCGGCCTTGCATGGCTTTCTGCAAAGCGTCCTGCACCATCGCTTCGGATTCGTTGTCCAGGCTCGACGTCGCCTCGTCGAGGAGCAGGATGGCCGGATCCCTGAGCAGCGCGCGGGCGATGGCGATGCGCTGGCGCTGGCCGCCCGACAGTTTCACGCCCGCTTCCCCCACGTCCGTGTCCAGCCCGCTTTCCAGCCGGCTGACGAATTCCCAGGCGTTCGCTTTTTTCAGGGCCTCGATGACCTCTTCATCCGTCGCGTCCCGGTCACCGTACTTCACATTGTCGCGGATCGTGCCGCTCACCACCGTGCTTTCCTGCTGGACGTAACCGAACATCCGCCGCCACCGCCCAAGCTCGATCGACTGGATGGGCCGTCCGGCATACCGGATCGTTCCCCCGCACGGCTCGTAGAACCTCTCCAGCAGGGAGAAAATGGTCGTCTTCCCGGCGCCGCTCGCGCCGACCAGCGCTGTCGTTTTCCCGCCCGGAATATGCAGGTTCAGGGATTCGAACACGGGCTTCTCGCCGTAACGAAAGCTCACGTTTTCAAACACGATGTCGCCCTGCCCCGGCAGCGCCTCCGCACCGGCAGCCTCTCCTGCGCGCTCCGCAGCCGCCAGCACGCCTTCTTCCGCCCTCGTGTCGAGAATCTCGCAAAGCCGCTCCGTGGCGCCGACCGCCTTTTGCAGCTCCGTAAAGAACGTCGCCATCTGCGTGAACGGAAAGACGATCTGCACCATGTAAAACATGATCGCGACCAGCGCCCCGGTGGTCAGCGCGCCGGAGGCGACCTGCGCGCCGCCGTAACCGAACAGCAGGATCAGCACCAGCGAGATGACCAGCGTCATGAGCGGGGACAGCGTCGCCATGATCCGGGCTTCCCGCAGCCCGAAGCGGTACAGATTGCGGATTTGAACGCGCCCGGCGGCCAGTTCCGTCGCCTCGGCCTGATACGCCTTGACGAGACGGATGTTGGTCAACACCCGGCCCAGGTTGCCGGAAAACTTCGCCAGCTCATCCTGATGGGCCAGCGCAACGGCTTGCATCTTGTTGCCGATCGGCAGCATCACGCCCACCGCCAGCACCGCCGCGAGCAGGATCACCAGCGTCATTTTCCAGTCGATCCACAGCAGCATGGCAACGGCGCCGACGATGGAAAGCAGCCCGGTGAAAAAGGTAATGAGGTGATTGGTGATGAGGTTCCTCACCACATTGGTGTCCTGCGTGATGCGGCTCATCGTCTCGCCGGACTGGTGCGCGTCGAAGTATTCGACCTTGAGCCGCAGCACATGGTTCCACACCCGCTCACGGATCGCCGCAACGATCCGCCCGCCAATGGCCGACATCAGGTAATAAGCCAGTCCGCCCAGGGCCGCCTGCCCGATGAGCGCCAGCGCGACCAGCAACAGCGTGGTGTAGGACAAACCGCCCGCCGCGAACGAATTGACCGCCGTCATGGTCAGCAGCGGCACCGCCAGCCCGCTCGCCGCCTCGAGTACGCCGAGCAGCACCGCCGCCGCGATCATCGCCTTCGGCGGGCGCGCATCCCGAATGAGCCGAAACAGCCTGGCCGGTCCGACAAAGGATTTTTCCATATGGTTTCCCCCGTTTCCAACCTTACAATTTGCCTTTGTTCCTCTCGATCACTTCTTCCAGCCACCGCTCCTCGTCCTTCGTCAGCGGAAGCGGAAACAGCGCGTCGTCCAATTTCAACCCCTCCAGCCGTTCGGACTGCTCCGTCAGCCTTTCTACCAGCCCATACGGCAGCAGATCCAGCATCTCCCGCAGAATCGGGATCATCTCCTCATCCGGCGACCGGTTGCGGCAGGCTTCCTTGAGTTTTCCGAGCGCCTCCAGAAAACGTCCCCCACCCCGAAGCAAGTCCTCCCGGCTCGCCTCAAACAGCTCGTCCACCAGATCTTCCGGCAACAGCGACTTCAAGTACGCCTTCTGTTCGTCCTCCTTGACCAGATTGTGAATGACGGACAGGAAGATTTCCGGATCGATCGCATCCCGCTGCTCCGCCAGCGAAAGGGCGGTTTCCAGCGTCTCCAGCACTTTCTCGATTCGCGTTTTCTCCTGCAGCATCTCCTGGTGCTGCCGTTTCAGCGAGGCGCGCCAATCCCGTCCGGCTTCTTTTCGCAGCATGGTCCGGATTTCGTCCAGCGAAAAGCCCAAATATTTAAACACCAAAATATTTTGCAGCGTTAACAAATCCCGGTCCGTGTAAAACCTCCTGCCGGATTCCGACAGATATGACGGCTTGAGCAGCCCTTTCTGATCGTAGAACCGCAAGGTGCGCGTCGTCACGCCCGTTTTCCTGGCGAACTGCCCGATCGTGTACATGGCCCGGGCCTTCTCCTTCCGAAGGATTTCTTTGGCGTTGGCTTCATTATAAATATTGACGTAACGTTAAAATCAATACCTTTGACGCGGTTGAAGGAATTTGAAGCTAACATCACGAAATAATGTCTTGTCTGCGGCGGGGAGGACTGACGTTGAACAAAAAAAAGACACTGATCGCGCTGATCGCGCTGCAGTGCATTTACGTGGCGTTTAGCCCGTTCTGGCTGTATTTCGCCACCGTCTCCACCATGATATTCGACAATCCCGAAACGGCCAACGACCCGTGGATATTCCTCTTTTTTGTGCTCAATTTGATGTATCCGACCGGCCTTCTCGCCGGGATGATCGTCAGCTGGGTGCTCTTTGCCCGGGGGAGATGGGCCGCCGCCTGGAAGTGGAACTTGATTCCGCTGCTCTGGGTGG